>Ga0207433_10004941_pt1 | contig 24157 bp, 19 predicted proteins | sample YelNatPaOPGAMG01_FD_187559 | JGI IMG/M metagenome (GOLD analysis project Ga0207433, IMG submission 187559) | Hot spring thermophilic microbial communities from Obsidian Pool, Yellowstone National Park, USA - OP-RAMG-01 (SPAdes) (version 3) | ecosystem: Environmental > Aquatic > Thermal springs... | reverse complement strand
GACTTCAGGTGCTGAGTGTTTTTATCCAACGATTGCTACAGGTGGGAATTATGTTGTCGTCTTATTCGGTGAGGCAAGGAGTGGCACTGGATTATATACCTTCTGGGATATTTATTACAACTACTCTGCAGACAATGGTGTGACCTGGTCAACACCGAGAAATCTTACAGGTAGTATCACCGACCATAACAACTGCCTCTGGCAGATTGCAAAGAGGCTTAACCCTAATGGCAATGGTCAATTTTTCTTCGTCTTTGGTTCAGCAATAACCGACCCAATGCTTGATTTATACTGGAATATTATTAATGGAACACCGACCCGCGCCCGCTGGTATGTGGGACGGAATCCAATCGTTGGTATTGCTGAGCATAAGAACGAGACACTGAAGAAACTTGCGCTCAATATCGCACCAAATCCTGTCCGGAATCAAACCAGCATTACCTATGCATTGCCAAAATCAGGGAATGTATCACTCACGCTCTACACTGCTGATGGTAGACTGGTTCAGACTATTGACCATGGATATAAGAGTGCTGGGGTCTACAACAGGAACATTGATATACACATACTAAAGAATGGTGTCTATCTGGTTTTATTGAATGCCGATAGTAAAGTCGCTTCGGGCAAATTAATCGTTGTGCATTAGGTTGAATAGGAGCAACCCTGAAACCATAGAAGGCTAAAACCTCAATTCCGAGTTAATCGTCTGAAATAAATCCACGGTCACAAGTATAAATATATACCCTTTTCATAATTTCATATCTTTTTGATAATTCCTGTTTTTTTTCATAAATATCAAATATTTGAGGAACTCTTCTCCTCCTTAATACTCAACCAGGGCATAGACCTCATAACCTTTTAACTTCTCAGTGCCGGATAGGTATGTTAGATATGCAATGAATGCATAGGCAACGACCACACCACCGAGACTCTCCACGAGTTTACACACTGCAAGCATTTTTCCACCCCCACCTACGAAGTGTGGTTTGGAATTGAAGGATTCATTACCTATTCCTTCGCCCTTTTATTTATTAACTCCTCCAGATAGCTTTGTCCATATACCATTAGGCAATAATATATTGCTCATCTCCTGGGGATATATCAAGGGAACAACATTAGATGAAATCTCTATGGTCTTTGACTCCTTGCCCCCAGAGCATTATCCTCTTCTGGAAAGGGATATCTAAAGCCTTTACTATCGCATAAGGGTACATCATAACTCAATTCTAATTTTTTAGATACTACTGGATTAATCAATGGCAGGCACGGGCTGAAAATCCTCACTGGGAAATTCCCACTGACTGGTCAACCAGTTTTTATTTTACGATTCTGACCAGATGGTGATTTTTAAATCCGATATTTATCTGGTTTATAATTATATGGGTTATGGAAAAATTTCGCTGCAGTATAAATCAATGGCTTTGATCTTAGATACTGGTTCATCGGATTGAGTAAAATACCGCTCACTTTATCTATTATACCTGGGTCTCTTCCATGATAAGGAAATCTGAGAATAATCCCGGGGATATAATCATTTGCAAAAATGTTATCCCAGATTAGTGGCTTTCTACCTATGATGGTAGTAATGAGATTGACATCATCTTCAGTTATCCGTTTTGATACAACATCCTTTCCTGTCCAAAAAATTTTGATATCTTTGTGTAATCTTTCCGCGATGGTTACAATATATTCCGTCTTCTCAAAACCCCGATACTGGGTTGGGCAGAAGAATAAAGAGGTAGAGGTTAGATTGGAACCCAATAATTCGTATAGCACATTCGCAGTTTCTACCTGTTTTAAGGCGGATTTTCTATCAAGTGTTATTTCTATATCATCGTAGAATAGGCTGTAGTATCTTATCCCAATTTTCATCATCAATTTAATCTTCTGAATTATCAGTTTTAATTCAGGCTCGGAACCCGGTGAAAGGGCATAGTTGAATCTTATCTTATATTTCGTAGCAATGTCGTTCAAACTCTCAAATTCCTTAAGTTGTTTACCAGGATATGGCTTATAATATTCTTCCCTGTGATACGGATCAGATTTTGGGCCATAAACATAAGTATTCAAACCTATATCAGCAAGAAATTTTATAAGATCACAACGTTCAAAAAAAGAATAAGGCTTTCCATAGAACCCCTCCACCACACCAAAGATTTTATTGTTTCCCATCTATATCATTCAACAGTCTAACCCAAATTTCAGGTTTCCTATCCAATTTTTTTAGTTCCTTTTTCAAATCAATACCAAACCTCTTCCTCAGGGCTTTTAGAGAATCTTCAAGTTCCTGATTATTTGTTATACTCTTTCTCAACTCCCGCTCTCTTTTAATATACTCCGCAAGTTTTGAGTTATAATCAGAATCTGAACACGATAAAAAAATTAATGGTATTATAATAAAAATTCTTTTCACCAGTATAAATAGAAGAGCTTTGGCAAAAGCAATCTTTCCACGGGCTTGGTAATCATTTCAAGCAAACTAAGTCTTTTTGTTGGATAAACCAAATTGGGCTTTTCAATCCCCAACATATCACTCAGAATCTTCACTGCATCCTCAAATGAACCGAGGGTATCAACCAGTCCCAGACTTTTTGCCTGCCTTCCAGTTATTATCCTTCCATCAGCAAATTTTAGAACGCTATCCATTGGTAGATTGCGTGCCTCACAGGTTGCCTGTATAAATTGTCCATAGACATCAGTAACGACATCCTGGAGTAACTTTCTCTCTTTTTCACTCATTTTACGGAACGGAGAACCAATATCTTTATGTTCCTTTGATTTAATTACTTCAAACCCAATACCAATCTTCTTCATCAATTCTTCAAAAATAGGAAACTCCATAATCACTCCTATAGAACCGGTTATCGTTCCAGGATTAGCAACTATTAAATCTGCAGGCAGGGAGACATAATAACCACCAGAGGCAGCAAGCGCGCCCATAGATACGACCACCTTCTTTTTAAGCCGGCATTTTTTCAGTTCTCCATATATCTCCTGTGATGCAACAACACCACCACCTGGTGAATCAACGCGGACAAGAATTCCACGGATACTCGGGTCTTCGGCAAATTGCTTTATATCCCTTACAATCTTCTTGGAATTTGAAATTACACCTTCAATCTCAATTACACCAATATTGCCAGTTATTGATGCAGTTATTCCCCGAGAACCTAAACCGATTATCAAACCTATTATTACTGCAAGTGTAAGCGCAACGATTAAAATAATATATTGTTTCTTCATATCTTCTCCATCTTATAATTTTATAGATTTCAGAAGATTAGTCAAGGCTATTGCTTAATTTTTGAAATCTTCAACTTGCTTCGTTATTATCTTTGAAAATCAAAAAACCAATTGTGGAACATATTGAAATGATGCAGATTATTAGCCAGATAAAAATAGAACGCCCTGGGAATGTATCAAGCAGGATACCGCCAAGCAATGGCCCAAATGCCCAGCCAAATGTTTGGGCAAGATTATAAAATGCGAGATAACGTCCACGATTTTCCGCTCTGGCAAGTTTTGATGCATAACTCTGGCTTGAAGGTGTTATTACCATTTCTGCAATAGTTATTAAAACCATTGAAATGACAAGATGAGAAAAATTGTATGCAAATCCTAAAGAAAGATAACCAAATCCGTATATTAAAGAACCAAGCCAAAGCGCATTTAATTCCTTTTTATTTGGGATGAGGCTGGTTATGAAATATTGAAAAATCACAACCATAAAACCATTGATAGAAAATAGAATGCCGAGTTGACTTTTCGTTATTCCAACTCTGTTAACCGAATATATTGACAATGGCGAGACGAGTTGACCCCACACGATAAAGATACTAAATGAAATTAATGTAAAAGCAAGAAATTTTCTGTCATAAACTACTGAGAATATCTCTCTTAGATTTATAGCCGGAACCTGGTTATTTTTATTAAATAAGATTGGAGACACCGCGCGGCCTTTATTCCTTAAAGATAAGGACTCACGTGAAAATTTTAACAAAACAACGGTTGCAATGAGCATACAAAATGCAGTGACAAAGAATAAATAAGCATAGTCAACTGACGCAAGCAGACCGCCAACCGCAGGGCCCAGCGCCCAGCCTAAATTACCACCCATCCTTAATAAACCGTATGCAGACAATCTCCTCTCCTCATCGGCCAGGTCTGCGATATAAGCCTGGGATGCAGGAATATAGAAAGAAAAGAGGATTGAATTGGCAATGAGGAATACAACCATGGAGTAAATGTTGTGCCAGTGCATTATAACAAAGCCAATTATAATGAATAGTATAAATCTACCGATAAGTGAACGAACCATTATAAATTTTCTTCCATATTTATCGCTTATCTCACCGCCATATAGTCCCGCTGTTGCACCGATAACCTGGGCAGACATCAGTATTAAGCCCACGATTGTCATAGGAATTTTTAATACATTATTCAGATATAGACTCATATAAGGCATTGTAATAGAAAATCCAATGGAACTGATCACACTTGTTAAAAAGAGCACACAGATATCCCCTGGAAATCTTCCTGGCAGAAGAAATTTCTTACTCATTAAAAATTTTATTCCACCTTAAGGAGTTGTGCCATAGGGTCCCATAAGGGTAAATGAATTGGCTCCTGCTGGAATATTTTTTTGATTTCTTCTGGCAAATACTTTACATTGATTATGACTTCATAAACATAATCATCAAACCAATCATCATACATTGTATAAAAACCCTTTTCTCCTTCGTCGCTACCATGACTATTTTCAACAAGCCATTTAACTACCCTGCCTTCTTTCATATCCAGGCCCTGTATCACCATCGCATGGTTTGAGGCACTGTATCGGTAAAAGATCCTTGCTTCTTTATCCATTTTTATTTCCGGCTGGAAAATTGCATCATAATTAAATATCTTTGAACTCAATATGCCTTTCTCCCGCTCACTCCCCTTACCTACATCACATGCAAACCAGACAGGTTCATCATTCATTATTGATTTTTTCACCAGTTCTTTCATCAATTCTATATTAACATTTGCACTCCTCGGATCAGGATAGTCAAAGATGTTACGGCAGTTATCAAATTGATACAGCCGATTATATTCACGACCCGGATAATGGATTAAAGAAACATAGTCTTTTAAATTTCCTCCCACGACCTCTTTATAGAATTCAAGTGGTGTATACTTTTTTGATTCAATTATTTTGCCATTCTTGTCTTCATACCGCCAGATAAATTCTTCAGGTGGCTCGGTGAAATTCAAAACGAGGATTCGATATACATTCTTTAATATCTTCATCTTAAGTGCACGCAGTTCATCCTCATTTGTCCCATTCTTTGCCATCTTTCGTATTGCATCAGCACCGGCAAGAACTTGTTCATTGATTATTCTATTCATCAACCATGTATTACTTGTTTGATGCGTCTCAGGAAAGACATCCTTAGGAACAAGTCCATACTTTTCAACAAGGGCAACAAACCACTGCCAGTAGCCACCATCCTGGACTGCTTCATCAAGAATTTCACTCAACTCGCGATCGAGCAAATCGCGGTCTCTTGTCTGTATCACAAATTCAAGAAGAAAATTTGCCTTTTCCAGTTTATCATAAAAAGAAATGTATGACTGAGAAAATTCAAATTCTTTGAGGCTGTATTTCTTTATAACCAAAGGTCTCAAAATGTTTAATCCCGCAAAAATCCAGCAACGACCACTATTCTTCTGGTCAGTTATCCCCTTTGTTTCAATCTTTTTTGTGAAGAGGTCATTATGTTTTTTTATGAATTCGCGATTCAGTGTGATCTTATGGAGGTCATTATTGGTCAAGGCATTAATTATGGCGGTGTCTGCAGGGGTTAATCTTAAAGAGTTTTTAAATTCCTTTATCATCCAGTTTGATATCCCACTTTCCTTGGTGTATTGTGCATAAACGAATAGATCATTCAAAAAAAGAATGACCAGCAGAAGAAAAGTTATCTTTAATCTCATTCTCACTCCTTCCTTTCAATATAACTATTTAATGAATAAAACCTTCTCAGTGTAGACTTCGTTCTGGTAATCAATCTTTACAAAGTATATACCCGAACTGACAACCCTAAAATCTTCATCCTTACCATCCCAGACTACTGTATGATATCCTTTATTGATTTCACCATCAATCAGTGTCCTGACCAATCTACCAGCAGCATCATAGATTTTAAACTTTATATCGCTCTGTTTCGGGATGCTAAATTTTATCTCTATAGCCCTTACGAAAGGATTGGGAGCAGGTTTGTGAAGAACAAATTTCCCCTCTTCTAAATTTTTATTTTCAGAGACCCCAGGATAATAATCTGTGTATACACGCATCATAAAATCGTATGGATACCAGGGATGCCATCCATAGTTTGATGACTCAGTCCAGTACCAGTAAGATAAACTGTCCCTTGGAATGTTACTGTCCATGCCCACATATGGTGCACTTGGAGAACTTGGTAACCAGTGTAAAACGAGCCAGAAAGGATTGGAGTTATTTATCACAATTGGTGGTGAATATGTTTTTATTGCCCAACCGGTTCCCAGGGGGAATATAGTCTCAGGTGGAGCAATGTAATAGGGTGGGGTTAGACCCGGTAGTCCTGATGAATCGGCATTGATAGAGATAAGCATTGGAGCATTAGTGCTTGAATAGAATCGCGCACGGGAGATAATAAAAGGTGGTGTGAGACATGGTATCATCTTTTGCGCAAATTTGTTGTCATAATAGTTTGGTGAGACATACCCGTAGACATCAAGATTACCATCATCATACAGTATCTCAGTAGTAACACTCACATTTTTGTTCAGTGTATCATTAGAATGGTCATAATCTTCAGATAGGTTGGTGAAGAAATAAGCAGTGTGAATCTGTGCCGATGATGGCGTCCAGGCTGGATTCAACAACAAGGTGCTTGACTGCATTGGTGTAAGGTATGCCTGTCCAGTTCCAGTATAAACGAGATTATTTCCTGCATCATATATTCTGCACACAACTGGTATGTTTTCCGAATAACTACCATTATTTACGATGGTCACCATTGGCGACTTTGTATAATTTAGTGTAATTTCGTTGAATGGAAATTCAATCTTCGTAACCGCCCCATCGTGGTAGCAAATGCTTCCTGATTTCAGGGTATCATTCACCGGATACTGGTCACCAATCAAAAGAGTATAAACGGTCGTCTTGTAACGTCCATATCCAGGAACAGGCCAGTTGGGTGAAAAATTTAGGATCTGTTCAGAACCACCTGGAAGATTACTTACCAGAACTGTATCCCCATAAAGTATTGCACCAAGGGAATCAAAAATAATACAGATTGTGTTAAAACTTACGTTAGCAGTGCCATAGTTTTTGACTGTTGCCTGGGGTATGACTACCTGCCCTGCCTGTAAAAAGTTGCCTGGAGAAATGATATTCTTAACCCCAACGTCATAGGTCATCTGGTCAATTATCCTTATTGCGTAGACCTCTCCACCGTTTCCAAATTGGCGGGCATGAACAGCCTTCCCACCTGCAGCGACGAAAGAACCGTCCTTTGAAATATCTACTGAAGTTATTGAACCTGGTTCATCAATATCATCAAGTAACTGGAATATTGGGGTTGAAGAGGATTTATTAAACACGGTCAGAACATCACCAAATGTTCCCTGATATTGACCCCAGGAACCGGCAACCCCACGCTCGCCATTTGCACTTAAGGCACATTCATCTACATAATCTCCGTACTGGGTATATTCCCATAGTGGTGTTGAAGTGGTAGAATCATACATTAAAACTTTTCCTGCATAACTTGGACTATACTGGAATGTTCCCGCCATTATCGTTGCTCCGTTATCCGAAATTGCAACTGCAGTTACCCAGGGATGTCCTGTATAATGCTGCCATTTCAATGTATAATTTGTACCTGTCCAGCGATAGAGATAGACAGTGCCATTGAAATGCCCCTTTACAAGGTATTTACCATCCCCGGAGATTTTGGCAGTAGTCTGACCATAATTATAGATAGAGTCGCGGCGTGTGCCATCAAGATTATAGATATATGTAGCATAATAAGTGGAGATGCAAAAAACACTTCCGTCATTTGAAATATCCAGCCCGTAAATGCCACTATTTGGGGAAAAAGTAATTGTTCTGATTGTGTCTCCATTCCGATTAAAGATAAAAAGCCTTCCCAGATCTGTTGATCTTGCCAGAACCGCATAAATACTTCCATCATCACTTACAGCAACGCTTGGCCCCTGGGAACAGGTTGCAACCTTATACCCTTCCGGGAGATTATACCTCCATTTTGGTGCGCCGTTACCTGCTGAGAAACTATAAAATGGCTCACCTGTAGAACCCACCGCAATATCATCACCGCTTAAGGACACATCAACTGGAATATACCACTCGGTCAAAGGCAAAGGGTATGTCCAGAGTGGATTATTACCCCCGAGGGTTCTATAAAGGCTCGCCCTTTTGTTATTCAACCACCAGCCCGCCTGGATAAACATCCCATTACCAGACAGAGAAACATGCTCAGCAATTGCATACTGGTGGTTCCTGTCCACCCATAAAGTCTCACCACGTGATGGCTCATACCTTATAGTTGATGATGGAATATTACTACTTTTTTCCCCAGGGGTTAGAAATCTTACTTTGCCTTCAGAAACTTCAATATCAACACCCAAAACCTGCTCATCCTTTAATATGCCACCTGAAGCAAGGCATACTATCACCAATATAAAATGAATCCTTCTCATAATGTACCCCCTTTTTGATATTATAATCATTCAAGCAATGATGTCAAGCAAATTTGAATTTAATATCTCAGGGTCTATCTCTTTGTCACATAGAAACGAAAAATAAAGGACCAATGGGTTGGAAACTCCCAGTGGGGATTCTCTGCACGCACCTGCCAGGAATAGGTGCCAGTAGTATCTATTTCAACTAATTCATAGTTTTGGTTCACATTATGTTCAAAAATTGGCATTGAATCATATAATACCATCAGGCAATAGAATCGTGCCTCGGGTATCTCTTGCCACATCAAGGTTATTATGCTGGGTAGCGAATCAAAATATAAAATCGTGTCATTCGGAGGATAGAGAAGTCGTGGGGCAGGGAATGTATCCCTTACTTCAAAGTGTCTCAGTTCTGACCAGTAAGTATAATAATCCCATTTTGGACCGTATGCCCTGACCTTAAATACATATTTATCATTGTATTTACCGTGTAGGTCATACCAGTTCTGATTCAAAAAATTTGTGTCAATCTCTACTGTCCACTCACCCAATTTTTCACCAACAAAATTTACTTCGTATATTGTCGCACCTTCAATTGGCTTCCAGGAGATGAGCAGCCTATTATATCCTAATGGCATATGAACAAAGCTATCCGGTGGAGTTAACAATTTAGGTGGAGGTGGCGGCGGAATCAAAGAATCTTCTGGTGGCTTATATTCATTTGGATTTTTGCAATTAGGAACATTCATAAGTATTATTACCCAATAACTAAGCATCACGATTTTGAGAAACCGAATAGAGATAAATTTTTTCATTTGACTCTCCCTAATATGATGAATTGTAATGAAAAGAATAAAAATGTCAATGTTTTTCGTTTCATTTTAACCCCCACTTGTAATAAATAAAGCATACTTAATTTAGAAAATTTTGTAACTCTACTTTATATTTTCTCGCCTGCTCATAACCCATTTTGATGGCTTTTTCTGCCATTTCAAACTGGCTTAATCCAATCCCATTTGTATCAATGTTAATCAATAAACCATCATCAAATTTCAAAATCTGGTATTCTATCAATCTTGAACTTACAAGAAAAAATGTCTTCATAAATATATCTTTCATTGAATAATTTTTATTTGACGGCTCTTTAGAAGAAATTTTGGTTTTTAAATAATCAATCATGGGGAGAACATTTACTGCAATAATCTTCTTTGCGCCCATCATCTTCACAATATCTATAGGTAAGGGATTAATAAATCCACCATCTATTAAAATCCTACCCTTATAATGATTTGGAATAAAGATAACCGGTATTGCAATCGCAGACCTTACTGCCTGAACAAGGTCACCGCGATCAATTATTATTTCTCTATTATCCTCAATATCTGCTGCCACTGCCGCATATTTTACAGACAGTTCTTCAATCTTTGTATCCCCCAAATATGAAAACAGGAACCTCTCTATATTCTTTCCACTGATAAACCCTGCCTTATGAAGACCAAATCTGAAAAGTTCCCTTTTCTTTTTTTTATCTATCTTTACTGCAATTTCCTCCATCTTTTGGGCGCTAAAACCCTTTGCATAAAATCCACCAATGAGTGCACCCATGCTTGCCCCCACTATAATATCAGGTTTGATATTTAACTCCTCCAAGAGTCTTATCACACCGATGTGTGCATAACCCTTTGCTGACCCACCACCCAGGACAAGTCCAAGCATAAAATAATTATAATCCAATCTTTTGAAACTTCAACCACCAAAACATTTTTAACTACTTGCATTTTTAGTAGTTTGTTATATAATTTGAATATGAGGTTTAAATGGCTCATCTCGTGGCTACTCACCTTCCCCATTTTTATACTGCTCACCGGGGTTAAAATAAAAGGAAAGATTCCAAAAAAAGGGCCGGTCATACTTGCCAGCAACCACCTTTCATTCCTGGATCCACCTTTGATCGGTTATACTGCATTCAGGGAGGTATATTTCCTTGCCAAACCAGGTCTGTTTGTGATTTCAAGATTCTTTACCTGGCTCATAAAAAATTTTAACGCAATCAACCTTGGAGAAGGTAAGGGTTTGATTCCGGCAATAAAATTATTAAAAAATGGTAGTGTGGTAGTCATATTTCCCGAAGGCACAAGGTCAAAGAAAGGTATTCTTCTGCCATTTAATCCCGGTGTTGGGTTTTTGGCGATAACCTATAATGTCCCGGTGATTCCTGTGCGGATAATAAATTCAAACAAGAACTGGATTAGTCTGATTCTACGCTGGCATAATTTAAAGATAATTTATGGGGAGCCTCTTTATCCGGATGGTTATAAAGATTCAAAAGATGATTTTGAGGCATTTGCAAACAGAATAAGAGAGGAGGTTTTAAAATTGAAATGAAGATTTATTGTGCAAAACATTCAGGATTCTGTTTTGGAGTAAAAAGGGCGATAAAGATGGCAATGGATGCAGTTCAGGAGAGAAAATCTGTTTATTCACTTGGACCCTTGATCCACAATCAGGACTTTGTTGTTCATCTTGAAAAGAAAGGAATAGAGACTGTGGAAGATGTTAATGATATAAAGAGAGCAGGTTCTACAGTCATCATCCGTTCCCATGGCATCAAACCATCAATTATTGAGAAATTGAAAAGAAGAGGGGTAAATATAATTGATGCAACCTGCCCAAAGGTGCGAAGGGCACAGCGGTATGTAGAGAAACTTGTCCAGGAAGGATACTTTGTTGTCATCATCGGTGAGAAAGATCATCCAGAAGTCAAAGGACTCCTCGGTTATGCAGGTAAAAACTCCATAATTTATTCTGATAATCTTGTGTTAAAACATAAAAAGATAGGCATCGTTCCCCAGACAACCCTTGATTTTGAACATTTTTACAATGCGGTTAGGGCTCTACTACCAAAGGTAATAGAAATGAAGATTTATAATACAATCTGTGATGAGACCATATTGCGAATCAATGAGGCACTTTCTATTGCGAAAAAGGTAGATGTAATGATTGTCATCGGTGGCAAAAATAGTGCTAATACAACAAGGCTCTACCAGATATGTAAGAGTATCAAGCCATCTTTTCATATTGAATCAATTCGCGACATAGATCCTGAGTGGTTTAAAGGGGTAAAAAGTGTTGGTGTAACTGCTGGAGCCTCAACACCAGATGAACAGATAAATAAGGTGGTCAATTTTCTAAAAAAGTTAAAAATTTAATAATCCCGCATCTCCATTGCCCTTATTCCAAAACGCAAAGGAAGGTATATCCCGGCGAAACTCAAAATTCCATATAATATGAACGATATAATTATAAAATTCAAATTTATTTGTCGTTTGAAATAATGGTGGACAAGGAAATTATGCACCGGCCCTGAAAATATAATGATTGTGAGCCCGATATAGGCAATACTAACAAGCGCTGAAATAATACCACCACTACCTGATGCAATCTTTGATGGGTTATCTTCATTAAACTGGGGGAATATACACCCAAGCCCAAGATTTATAGAAACCAGCGCAATTGCGGTGATAAGTCCAACCACGAGGGAGAATGAAAATATAATTGGTTCGGTTTTAATAAATATATTCGCCATTAATAAAAGGCATTCAATCATAATAACACAGAAAGTAGTATAAAAGATGTATTTTGTCATAATCATCCTATGAAGACCGAAAGGTGATGAATGGACGAACCAGATTCCCTTCCTCTCCAGACTTATTGCAGGAAATATAAACCGAACACCCAGAGTGGCGATAACAAAACTTACATAGGCAAAGTTCGCAAATGACACTATTACCCGCCACAATGAGAATCCGAAGTATATCGGGGTCCTGCGCAGTGAGAATATATATACGATAAGCAGAACGATGAAAATGGCAAGTTGAACCCACTGGACTGGTTCACGAACAAAAAGAATGATATCCTTCCATAAAAATGTGTAGAACGGATTTTTCTGAAATTTCATAAGTGGCGACCTTCTTTTCTCCTCCTTTCCTCCTTGTTCCGCAACAAGCAAAAAAGACTTGTGGTATATCGCCTCAGCAATAATATATGAAAGCATAATCAAGCTCAACGAAGTTAAAATAATGAGAAGGAGATATATGAGACCATAAAAATCGGGTGAAACAAAATTCTTAAAAATATTCCCTAACCAGGTAGAAGGAACGTAAATACCACCCACGGTCGTTAGATTTGCAGCAAACATAAGTAATTCCCTTTCGTTTTCTGTTTCAAGGATCCTTAAAAGTTCAGGGTTACCAATCTTTATATAAAGCAATATCAGTAGAAAGATAAAACAGATGGCAATAAATATGATATTTCTGGGCTTCAGGCGCGGGAATAGGCGAACGAAGATGAATATAATTATTGAAGATATTGAGGCAGGTATGGTTAAAAAAATAAGAAAGGCAAAGAATGTTACTGGATAAAAGATAAAGACCGCTTTATTTGATACTCCATAGGCAATGATCAATGGAATTACAAGTGCCAGTGTTGCCCAGGATGCATAGATTGCGTTTTCAATAAATTTCACAAGATATATCGCAGTAGGTAAGACCGGAAGAGAAAAAAGAAAGTGCAATTCCTGGTTGTTGTAGAATGTGGAGAAAGAACTTATAACATTACTGAATAAAAGCATTATAAAAAATACAAATAGGATCATCTCTATCGTCCGTGCCATTATCGCCGGTCCGATAATTTCTACAGTCTGAAGATAATTGAATATCCGTAAAAATAGATAATAGCCTCCGACCAGGAAACCCGAAAGTATTACCAAGAATGTAACACGAGGTAACTTATGCTCTTTCGGGGTAAAATATTTAAAAAGATAGCGCAAACGGATAGAAAGGAGGGAGAGGTGTATCTTCAAATCCCTTCAGTGAGTTTCAAATAAATCTCTTCTATATCTGTCTTGCCAGCCACTCTGGCAAGTTCCTCAATCGTTCCCACAAACCTTAACTCACCCTTATTCATCAAACCAACACGGTCTCCAATCTGCTGTGCAAAAGATAATGTGTGCGTGGAGATGAGCAGGGTCTTTCCTCTTTCTGCCTGTTCACGGAATGTTTCCCGAACTATCTTACCCATCTTTGGATCAAGTCCTACCAGTGGTTCATCAATCAGAATCAACTCTGGTTCGTGAATTAGTAACTGGCACATTATTATTTTCTGTTTCATCCCATGTGAATAGGTCTCAGCAGGTTCATCAATCCAGGAACCAATTTCAAATCTCTTTACCAGTTCATCACACCTCTTCTCATATAAATCTTTTCTTACCCCGAATATTCCTGCGACAAAGTTGATGAATTCCCTGCCGGTAAGTTTATTATAGATGAATGGCTCATCCGGGACATAACCGATAAGGGACTTGTATTTAATGGGTTCTTTTTTTAAATCAATCCCATTTAAACTTATTTCCCCGGTATCAGGATGGAGCAATCCTGCAATTAATTTAAGGGTTGTCGTTTTCCCCGCACCATTGGGTCCGAGCAAAACAAATATTTCACCTTTATTCAACTTCAGACTTAAGTTTTTAACTGCCCATACCCCATCAAACTGTTTTGAAAGGTTGTTGATGTTAAGGGTATGCATCAATGGTAATCCAGTACCTCAATCTTCACTCTTCCTACAACCTTCATCACCTCAGCCCAATCTGAAATCTCACCTTCTTTTAATTTCAGGTGGTAAACATCAGCAGGAAATTGATTGAAAGTTGGGTCAACCGGAACCCATTTGCCAAGCCATACTCCACACCAGGCATGATAAAAATAGGCATCACCCTGGAGGTTTACCAATCCAACATAAATCTTGGTGGGTATTCCCAGTGCCCTTGCAAGTGCAGTGAATAATATAGAGTGCTCATTACAATCACCCTCTCTGGTCTTCAGGACATCAATTGCTGAGGGCATTGATGGTGTAGGAACCTTTTTTATCATTCTATATACTTCCAGCGTAAGTTTTCGTGATATATTAAGTGCTGATATTTCTTTCCCTGCTATCCTCTTTGCTTCTTTTATAATATCAGGATACTCACACTGGATATAGGGTGAAGGTTTTAAAAAATCTTTATTTTCATTGGCAGGAACATTATAATCATTCAAGGATTCAGGATGTGCAAGTGATATCTCAATTATCAATGGTTCTTCAGATACTATTTTCTGAAAATCATCATTCAAATCAAGCCCTTCTTTTGAAACCTCTGATAATTTTAGTTTTACAAATGATATATTCTTCTCAGGGGGTAGTGGGTTATCTAATTTCACAGAAAAGAAACCAAGAAGGTCAAACGCTTCCTGTGGTTTTACTCCTGCAAGTGCCTCTTCTTTTGAAATTGGAATCATTTCCATATAGAGATTTGGGGTCTCATTTTTTATTATTTTATCATTCTCATCAAGCCAGAGATATGATACAAGTCCCATAAAATTTATCTCAATCTTCTTACCCCTTAATTTTTTGTTAAATACCATAACATCTTCTTCAGGGAATACTCTTATCCTTGCCTGCCCTGAAGACTGGCTGGTCGGGTCAAAATAAGGAACCGTCATCTCAACCCCGGGATTCAATCCCTTCTTCCTGGCAAGCATCTCAATCACATCCGGAATATATGGTTTTTCTTTTATCTGCCTCACCTGGGTCTGTCTTATTCCCTGTGTATAAGTCGTCAAATGGATCTCCTTGTCTTTTATAACCCCTTCAATCTTTGATTCATGACCTTTTGCATTTATAAAAAGAGAAAAATCATTAAGAACATAATTGGTATCGGTATGGATTAATGCACTCGTTTTTAAGGTCGTTATCTCTTGCATCATATTTATCGTCATCTGGCTATTCGTCTCTATCTCCAGACCCGATTTTAAGGTTTTGATCTTGGTAAATGTGTAACCGACTCTCTGCCCGCGAATAAAGATCCCAAGCCATTCTTCATATACATCGACTAATTCCCCATTATTGGTAAATCTTTTGGATTTCTGATGCCTGTCAGATATAAAAGAGAAAATGAAAATGGTTGTTCCAACCAAAACCAATAAAATTAAGATACCTGAAAGTCTTCTCATTTTAATCCCATTAACTATTATATTTAGTTAAGTCTTAAAGTCAACGCCCGAGATAAAATATTAATACTTGATTTTTTTTATTTTTTAAGTATAATTTACCTCATGCAAAAAATTGATAATATTATCAAGCAATTTAAAGAAAAGAAGATAGACCTCATTCAGGTGCTCCATCATATCCAGAGTGAATATAACTATCTTCCCAAAGAGGTACTTGAATATGTCTCAAAGTCATTGCGTATACCATTGAGCAGGATATATAGCATTGCAACATTCTATGCTGCATTCAGTCTGGTTCCAAGGGGCAAACACCTGTGCACAGTCTGTATGGGGACTGCCTGCCATGTTCGTGGTGCACCCTCAGTGCTAAACCGGATTGAAGAACTCTTAAAGATAAAACCAGGAGAAACTACACCGGATAATAAGTTTACACTTGAAACCGTAAACTGTCTCGGTGCCTGTGCTTTGGCACCAATAGTGGTCATTGATGGTGAGTATTATGGACAGACCACTGTTAATAAAGTAGATAAACTGATTGAGCAATATGCCAAAGAAGAAAGTAAAACCTAAGGGTTTTAGATTAGATTTATTAATCTGCGCTGGCACCGGCTGCGTTTCAAACCGTTCTTTCAAAGTCAAATTAGCGCTGGAAAAGGAAATCGCAAAAAGGGGTTTACAGAATGAAGTAAGGGTTATTGCTACCGGATGCCAGGGGTTCTGTGAGCGGGGTCCAATTGTCATTGCCCAGCCCGATGCAATATTCTATCAAAAGGTCACAGAGGAAGATGTCCCATACCTTGTAGAGGAACATCTGATAAAGGGTAGGCCTGCAAAGAAATTGATGTATGTCCCTGAGAAAGAGGCATTACCCATTCCGAGGATGTCTGATATTGGATTCTTCAAACACCAGAGGCTCATCGTCTTAAGGAATCGCGGTCGTCTTGATCCAGAGAATATAGAAGAATACATTGCGTTTGACGGCTATTCAGCACTTCAGAAGGTCCTTACCTCAATGACTCCAGAACAGGTGATTGATGAAATAAAGAGGTCAGGATTAAGGGGTAGGGGTGGTGCAGGCTTCCCAACTGGTTTAAAATGGGAATTATGCAGAGCTGCAGAAGGACATCCAAAATATATCATCTGCAATGGTGATGAAGGTGACCCAGGGGCATTTATGGACCGGAGTGTCCTTGAGGCAGACCCCCATTCTGTTATTGAAGGTATGCTCATCGGTGCCTATGCAATTGGGGCCCAGAAGGGGTTCATTTATGTGAGAAAAGAGTATCCACTTGCAGTAAAACGGGTTAACATAGCAATAAAACAGGCACTTGAATATGGCTTACTCGGTGAGGATATTCTGGGAACTGGTTTCAACTTCTTTATTGATGTTGTCCAGGGTGCTGGCGCATTTGTCTGTGGTGAAGAGACAGCCCTGATGGCTGCGATTGAAGGAAAAGTTGGCAGACCAAGGACAAGGCCCCCTTATCCAGTTGAAAAAGGTCTATGGGGTAAGCCCACAAATATCAATAATGTAGAGACTTGGGCAAATGTTCCTGTAATAATCCTTCGTGGTGCAGAATGGTTCTCATCCATTGGGACAGAAAAGAGTAAAGGAACGAAGATATTCTCACTTGTGGGCAAGATAAATAATACTGGGCTTGTTGAAGTTCCAATGGGGATTACCCTGCGGGAGATTATATATGAAATCGGTGGCGGAATTCCAAATAATAAAGAGTTCAAGGCAGTCCAGACCGGTGGTCCATCTGGCGGCTGTATTCCAAAAGAGTATCTTGACCTTCCTATTGATTATGAAAGTCTCACTGCAGTAGGCTCAATGATGGGCTCAGGGGGTATGATTGTAATGGATGAAGATACCTGTATGGTTGATGTTGCAAGGTATTTCTTAAACTTTACCCAGCAGGAATCCTGTGGAAAATGTGTACCCTGCAGGCTCGGCACAAAACAGATGGTTGAGATTCTCAACAGGATTATAGAGGGCAATGGCAAAGAAGGGGATATTGAACTACTTGAGTCAATCGGAAAGAATGTGAAACTCGCCTCCCTATGTGGGCTTGGTCAGACTGCACCAAATCCGGTTTTGACTACAATTAAATACTTTAGAGATGAATATATGGCACATATAAAAGAAAAGAAATGCCCGGCACTCGTGTGCAAGGCATTGATCTCCTATGTCATTGACCCTAATCTATGCGCCGGTTGTGCTGCCTGTGCAAAGAACTGTCCAACAAAGGCAATCACTGGTGAACCGAAAAAAATCTATAAAATTGACCAGACAAAATGTATCAAATGCGGGATATGTCTGACCATCTGCCCGCCGAAATTTGGTGCTGTGAAAAAAGTGACACCAGCAATATGATAACAATTCCTAATGAAAAGAAAGGTAAAATTGATGACCAGATAAAAGTGAGGTGAATTTTCTTATGCTGAAATTGATAATAGATGGTAAAGAAATTCATGCCCAAAAGGGTGAGACAGTTTTAGAGGTCTGCAGACGCGAAGGCATCTATATCCCTACACTCTGTTATCATGAAAATCTAACTCCATACGGTGGTTGCAGATTATGTATCGTTGAGGTTGAAGGTAATCCCAGACCTATGACTGCCTGCACATTACCTGTTCAGAATGGAATGATAATAAAGACTGATACCCCTCTTTTAAAGGAACTGCGTAAATTCACACTACAGTTAATCCTTTCTGAACATCCCTATTCCTGTCTTATATGCGACAAAAAAGAGAATTGTGCAAACTATATGGAATGCATTGAGAAGGAACCGATTACATTTGGTTGTAAATACTGTTCTAAAAACGGGAGTTGCGAATTACAGAAACTGGTTGAAAAGTTTGGAATAAAAAAAATTCCCTTTACATTCCGTTATCGTAATTTACCGATTGAGGATTATGATCCATTTTTTGAAAGAGACTATAATCTATGCGTTCTCTGTGGAAGGTGTGTGCGTGCCTGTGCTGAATTGAGGCATGCTTATACAATTGACTTCCATCATCGAGGGCCAAAGACCCTTGTAGGCACTGCATTCAACCTCCCCCATATTGATGCAGACTGCCAATTCTGCGGTGTCTGTGTTGATGTATGTCCTACCGGTGCAATGCGTGAACGGTATAACAAATATCTTGGCAAATGTGAGAAGAAGGTTAAAACTCATTGCCTACTCTGCAGTATCGGTTGTGCCTTGAATATAGAGATAAACGACGACAAGATTATAAGAACTACACCGGATAAAGAGCCACTATGTGTGCGCGGCAGATTTGGTATTGCCCAACTCGTCAACCATCCCAAAAGGGTCACAACCCCGCTTGCAAAGAAGGATGGTAGAATCATAGAAATCACCTGGGATGAAGCACTTGATTTTGCTGCCAGTATTTTGAAGGAATACAGGGATAAAACTGGTGTAATATTCACCCCAGATTTGACCCTTGAGGCGATAAATGCCCTTGATACATTTACTGAAATAATGGGCGTGGAGGAGTTTGGCGCGGAAATAAACCTGCCCGGTGAATTTGAGACTGTTTGCCTCAAGAAACCAGATAAAAAAGTTGCATTGATTGTGCTTGATTTTGATTTAATACAAGATTTTTCAGTATTTTTGCTTAAGATAAAGAAATCCCTTGATGACAATCCTGTAATAATTGTTATTGACTCTGTTCAAACAAAGATTGCAGAGAAGGCAGATGTATGGCTCAGACCGAATCCCGGGATGGAATATGACCTCCTTGAGGTTTTACTTTCATCAGAAAAGGCCGAGGATTTTGCAGGAGTTGAAAAACAGACGATTATTGAGGCAAGGAAACTAATTTCAAAAAGAGAAGTTTGTATCCTTTATAATCCTAATAATCTAAAAATCTTCAAAATGAAAGAAAACTGGAAGGTATTCCCTCTCTTTAGTAATCCGAATCTTGCATTCTTAAATAAGGCGAAGATAAACAGGGCAATTGACATTTTAAATAAGGAACACATTGAATGCCTTTATCTCATCGGTGTTACAATCCCCGAGAATAGAAGATATAAAAAGATAATTGTTCAGGATTGTTTTCTACCAGATTTTGACTTTGACCTGTTCCTGCCATCCGCAATATTTCCGGAAATAGAAGGGACTTTTATTGACATCACGGGAAAAGAGAAGAAACTGCAAAAAGCCATAGAACCAATGGGCAATGCCCGACCCGATGACTGGATAATAAAGAATATCATAGAAAGGGCGAACTTTGAATTTGAGAAAAATGAAACCAGGTCAGCCAAACATCAAGGATATACTGAAGTGAAGGTTGATTCTACTTATCCATTTTACTTTGTGGTAAGGGAGAACGCATTCAGGTTCAGGAATAAGGCATTATCCGAAATACTAAAAGGTTTTAAGAGACTTATAAAGGATGACAAAATTTGGATGAATCCTGAGGATGCAAAGAAATTAAATATTGAGGATGGAGAAAAGGTGAAGATTATTGCAAAGGACTTTGAAACCGAGATGGAAGTTTTGGTAACAAATAAGATCCCACCGGGTATGGTCTTTACTTACTATAATCCAAAAAAGGGATTATACGAAACAAAGGCGGTTAGGATAGAATGTCTAAAATAAAAAATAAAAGGGTGGTCTATGGTTAAAATTTTGAAAAAGGAACAACTCGTTCCCAATATTCACCTTATGATCCTTGAATCCGATGTCATCCATCTGAATGCAAAACCCGGGGAATTCATTGTGGTGCGACCGGATGAAACCGGCGAACGTATCCCTTTGAACCTCGTTGATTGGGATAAAAATAGTGTGAGTGTAGTATTTATGGAAGTAGGAACATCAACGAGAAAACTCGGGTGTTTAAAAACCGGCGATTCTATTGCTGACCTCGCAGGACCGCTTGGTAGACCAACAGAGATGGTAAATGGAAAGAAGATTTTATGCATTGGGGGTTGTTATGGAATTGGGGCTATCTATCCTGTGATTCGTGCATTCAAAGAAAACAATAATCGTGTAATCACTGCTATTGAAGCGAGAAGTAGTTTTCTCCTTTATTGGCAGGAACGGCTCAAAGAATATAGTGATGAACTATATGAAATTACCCGGGATGGAACAAAGGGGTTTGCCGGACACATTGATAAATTTTTAAATGAGTTTGTAAAAGGGAATAATATAGATATGGTATATGCCCAGGGTTGCACGTTTCTTACCTATCTCGTATCCCAGACGACAAAACCCTGGGGTATAAAAACGATCGTGGGTTTAAACCCAATCATGATTGATGCAACTGGAATGTGTGGAGTTTGTCGTGTTATAATAAATGGTGAGACGAAATTTGCCTGTGTGGATGGACCGGAGTTTGATGGGCATACCGTGGACTGGCAAAATCTCCTTACCCGACGGCATATCTACATAAACGAAGAAAGAAAGTCATTGAGTTTTTATGAGTGTGAGAAATATGGATAAAAAATTAAATTCCAAATCTCAAATTCTAAATCCTGTTTCTAAATTCCAAAATTTTAACTCTGATTGTTTGGTATTTGTAATTTGGTACTTTATCCAGAAGGTGGATTATGTCTGAAAAGATAATTCAAAGAAAAACACCGATGAGGGAACAACCACCAAAAGAGCGGATAAAGAATTTCAATGAGGTCCCTTATGGTTATAGTCCTGAAGAGGCGATCAGAGAGGCCAAGAGGTGTCTGCAGTGTAAACGTGCTCCCTGTATCACTGGTTGTCCGGTAGAGATTGATATACCGGGTTTTATAAAATTCATTGCTGGAGGCGATTTTAAATCAGCAATAAAGAAGATAAAGGAAAAGAATGTCCTGCCCGCTGTATGTGGAAGGGTTTGCCCGCAGGAAACCCAGTGTGAACAGGTATGCACCCTGGCGAAGAAGTTTGAGCCGGTGGCAATCGGAAGGCTTGAGAGATTTGCTGCTGACTATGAGGCATCACAGGGTGAAGCACCCCTACCTGAATTACCAGAGCCAACCGGTAAAAAGGTTGCTGTGATTGGCTCAGGACCTGGTGGGCTAACAGTTGCTGGTGATTTAATAAGATTTGGGCATTCAGTTACAATCTTTGAGGCACTGCACAAACCCGGTGGTGTTCTAGTCTATGGAATACCTGAATTCCGTCTACCAAAGGCAATTGTTTATAGAGAGGTTGATTATCTCGTCCGGTGCGGTGTAAAACTCGTTTTAAATTTCATCGTTGGGAAAACCGCAACAATTGACCAGTTATTGGAGAATTTTGATGCGGTATATATCGGCACCGGTGCTGGACTTCCCTGGTTTATGAATATTCCTGGTGAAAATCTCAATGGTGTCTATTCTGCGAATGAATACCTTACCCGTTCCAATCTGATGAAAGCATATCTATTCCCTGAGTATGATACCCCTATTGTGCGGGGCAAAAGGGTTGCAGTCATAGGTGGTGGAAATGTAGCAATGGACTGTGCAAGGACTGCGTTAAGACTTGGTGCAGAAGAAGTCCACATTGTCTATCGCCGCAGTAAACAGGAGATGCCGGCAAGGGTTGAAGAGATTCATCATGCGGAAGAAGAAGGGGTGATTTTTGACTGGCTCACATTGCCGATTAGATATATCGGGGATGAAAACGGCTGGGTAAAGGCGATGGAGTGTATAAGGATGCAACTCGGTGAGCCTGATGCATCTGGAAGAAGGAAACCTGTGCCCATTGAAGGTTCAAACTTTATTACACCTGTTGATACGGTTATATGTGCAATCGGGCAGGGGCCAAATCCACTCATACCTCAAACCACACCCGATTTAAAAGTTGGAAAATGGGGTAATATTGAAGTTGATAAGGCAACGATGAAGACTTCTAAGCCAAGATGCTGGGCTGGTGGTGATGTAGTGAGGGGTGGAGCGACTGTGATTCTGGCAATGGGTGACGGTCGTATTGCTGCCCGCTCAATTGATGAATATTTAAGAACCGGTGTCTGGTGAAGAAGAATAAAACAGGAATAACTATTATCTCTTAATCTACATAAAGACCCATCTTCTCAGTTAAAAACGTTAATCTTTTCAGGATTGACATCTTTTAAAATTTAATTATGATTGAATAAAGGAGAAAGAATGATAATGCCGTTTCTGTTCCTTATCCTCCCCCCTATCCCGGGTAAGATGACACATGAACTTATTGAAATACTCAATAATACACCTTCCCAGGAGAAAATCTTTGTCATCGTCCATATGAATGTAGAATATCCCTATGAACAACTTGAAGGGATGAGACCTGAAGAGAAATGTCAGGTATTCAAGAGTGTGGCAGAGAATTCCCAGAGGGATGTGATCCAATATTTGAAGGGTCTGCCTGAAGAAAAGGCTGAGGTTTTAGGACAGTTCTGGATATTCAATGGTTTTCATCTGAAGGCGACAAGGGATGTTATTGAGGGGTTAACTCTGCGTGATGATATCTGGTTTATCTCTCATAATGGGGTTATAAAACTTGATTATCAATTGGGTGAGGGGGTTGAATCAAGGAATCCTGAATGGAATATCTCCAGGATAATGGCGGATTCCTGTTGGTTAGCAGGTTATAGTGGTGAGGGGATAATTGTTGGTCATATTGATACTGGTGTATTAACAACTCATGAGGCACTTGCGGGTAAATGGCTTTCACCATACTGGTATGATGCGGTGGCTCATCAGCCATCACCTTATGATGACCATGGTCATGGCACGCATACGATGGGAATAATCTGTGGTGGTGATGGTTTTGGTCCTTTTCAGAATGATATTGGTGTTGCATATGGTGTCAAGTATATTCCTACCAAGGCATTTAATAGTAGTGGTTCAGTCAACTATTCATGGATTAATGAGTGTATGCAGTATCTTGCAGATTTAAAATCCCAGGGTGTGGATATCAGAATAATTAACAATTCTTGGGGCAGTGGTAATGGTTCAAATTTGCACTGGTGGGATATTATATTGAACTGGAAGAATCTCGGCATCTTTTCGGTCTTTGCCAATGGCAGTTTAGGACCTGGTTCAGGAACAGTTATGTCTCCTGCGAGTTATCCACTCGTTTGTGGTGTTGGTGCAACTGATAACAATGATAACATCGCCTCCTTTTCCTCCCGTGGTCCAGCACCCAATATCTCACCGATCAATAACCCCCAATACTGGTATTATCCAACCTGGAACCTATTAAAACCCGATATCTCAGCACCTGGTGTTGGTATCCGTTCTTCATGGAATAATGGTGACTACATAATTCTTAATGGCACTTCAATTTCAACACCCCAGGTAGCGGGTGGTAGTGCAATTCTACTCCAAAAAAATGCCAATCTCACTGTGAATGACCTTTATGATTATCTGCGGAATTATTGTGACCAACCCCCTCAGGGTGCACCATACCCGA
>Ga0207433_10004937_pt1 | contig 24178 bp, 19 predicted proteins | sample YelNatPaOPGAMG01_FD_187559 | JGI IMG/M metagenome (GOLD analysis project Ga0207433, IMG submission 187559) | Hot spring thermophilic microbial communities from Obsidian Pool, Yellowstone National Park, USA - OP-RAMG-01 (SPAdes) (version 3) | ecosystem: Environmental > Aquatic > Thermal springs... | reverse complement strand
AATTGTAGATATAAAGAATGTTGGAAGTATAATATTTTAGTATGGTGTGGTTAATTTTGAATACAATATTTATACTTGTAGCCTTTGTTTCGTTCTGGTATGGTTTTTGGGTAATTGGCTTGGTATTTGTGTTACTTAGTGTATCTACTTTATGGACATGGAGATTTGGTGCCGCGTGGGATCCAACGCCGATGAGAATTGTAAAAAAAATTTTTGATTTGGTTGATCTTAAAGAAAATGATGTAATCTATGATTTGGGTTGTGGGGATGGGAGGTTAATAATAGAAGCAGTAAAAAGGTACAATTGTAGAGCCGTAGGAGTTGAGTTAGATCCGTTAAGATACTTAATAACATTAGCAAGGGTAAAGTTGATGAAACTAGATGATAGAATAGAAGTTATCTGGGGCAATATTTTTAAACAGAATCTAAGAAATGCAACGGTAGTTTTTTGTTTTCTAACACAGGAGACAAACACGAAATTGGAAGAAAAATTAACTAAAGAACTTCCTTATGGTACTTTGGTTATCTCATATATTTGGCGATTTCCATCGCTCAGATTGATAAATGTTATTGATGATGAAGTTTTTATCTATCTAATATAAAGGGTGTTCCAAAATTTGATTATTCCTCGTCATTCTGAATGAAGTGAAGAATCTCTTTGAACGAAGTGAAGAAACTTCTTGAGATTCCTCGCTTTGCTCAGAATTGACAGTAAAAAAGTCAGAATTGATAGTAAAAAAGTTAGATCGGAATGATCTAAAGGATAGTAGCTTGGAATGACGAAGGGTAGTCCTTCGTTAACCCTCACATTCGGAATTGACAGTGAAAAGGACAGATAGACTGATTGTACAAATTGCAAAACAGAATTTTGGAACAGCTTCACATTAAGTTGATAAATTATTGAAAAATCATTTTTCATTTTTCACAATCTTTTGTTGTAAGGAGGTATTTTATGTTACCCATCTATGATGACGAAATAAGATTCACTATGAACCTAATGGGAGACGAGGAAGACGAGGATTTTGATGAGGACTTTGATGACGAATTTGAGGATATTGAGGAGGATGAACTAGAAGAGGACGAAGATCTATTTGAAGACTTCGAGGATGAGGAAGAGGAAGATTCTGAAGAAGACTTCGATGAGGACTTTGAGGAGGAAGAAGAGGAGGGAGAAGAGGAAGAATAAGATTTAGAGGAGGAAACTCCTCTAAACTTAAATTACAGCTTTCCCCTCTAAAAAAGAAACCAGAGACAGTACCCCTAGATAATAACTATTTTCCTTGAATCCGCTTATTATCCCTATTGCTATATCAGAAAGGTACGAATTATGCCTAAAAGGTTCTCTTTTGAAGATGTTTGACATATGTATTTCTACAAAAGGTATGTTAACCGAAAGTATAGCATCTCTTATACCTATTGATGTGTGAGTATATGCCCCAGCGTTTATAATCATTCCACTCGCATTTAGCCCTTCTTTTTGTATAAAATCTATTATTTCCCCTTCTGAATTTGATTGAAAATGGACTAGATCATAACCGAACTTATTTGATATCTCTATACACTTCATTACAATTTCATCAAGCACGATGTTTCCATAATTTTTAGGTTCTCTCATCCCTAACATATTTAGATTGGGACCATTAATCAGAAGTATCTTACCTTTCATAGTTTTTATAATTCTTTGGCAAATTGGGAGATATCTTTTACCTCTATTTTTGCCGATTTCTCCAAACTTTTTTGCCAATCAGCGTATATTATCTCCTCCATAAGCGTTTTGTAAGATGAGTTAACTTTATCTATTACTTCTGAAACCTTTGAAGGTAATATCTCTTTAGAAAGAATCTTATAGATAACGAATGTTGTTTTATCAATCTGATCGATGTTAATTTGATTAGGGGTTGAATTAAAAACTTTTGAAAGAAGAGATATGTTGTAGAAATTCCTGTTTACCTCTAGAGCCTCACCCTTTTTGTCTGGAATGTAATCAACTAACGCTGTCAAAATACCAAATTTGCCAGTTTCAAACACTTTCGCACCAGGTATTTTCTTTATCTCTACTGTCTGGTTCTTGCTAACTAGATTTTTAATCAACTCTTTCTTTTCGTTTATCTCTTTAGCATACTTTGATTGTAGAGAAGTGTAATTTTTGAGAATATACGCAAGCGCTACAAACTTTTTTTGACTTTCAGTTAAACTATTGTAATTCGGCACCTCTAAAACTCTATAGACAACATACTTGCGATTTTCATAGAATGGTTTCGAAAGCGATTTTATATCATCGGGTAAACCCGATACAATATTTTTATTCTTTACTGAATCTAATACAACTTTTTGCTCCTCTTGAGGCTGAAGATTCATGTTCGACACAAATTGATATGCCGATTCTCTATCGTTAAAAAATAACTTTTCAACAGTAATTTTCCCATTAATTTCTGAAACAAATTTTTTATAATTTGATAAATAAAAATCTTCTATATCCTTTTTGCTTTCCTCAAGTTCTCTTGAGGTAATAAAATCTTCTTCGTTGAATTCAACGATATTTAGAGAAACCTTTATATCTTCTATTGATTTAAAATATACAAGATCTATGTTGTTTCCCTTTGGAATCATTGATATGAAAGAGTATATTTTTTGTGGCAAATATGTGTTTATTAGGTAGTTCTTTACTTGGTTCTTCGCAATTTTCACATCTGCCGATGTTATATCTTGTTTACCAACGATATTGTATATGTTTTCAGAAACTATATAGTTTACAAGATCCTCGGTTATATAAAAACCATTTTGTTTTGAAAATTCTTCAACAAGCATACCAGAAATGACATTTTTCACAGCCCTCTCAAGTAGTTCTTCTTTAGTTTTATTCTTATAGAGTTCGTAAAGTCTGTTGTATTCATGTACGACTGGTGAGTTTATATAAAATTCAACAGGTTTTCCGTTTACTACTGCTATTGTTTGCATATTCTCAAATTTGCCAAAACGCCCTCTACCACCGTATGAGATGAATATGGATATTGTAAATATTAATGCAATCAGTGAAATGATTAGTGTTGCCCAGAATCTATTCCAATCAAATTCTTTTTTATTGGACATTATCTCCTCCCTTTAAACTTTAAAAGATTTTAGACAAAAATTATTCCTTTTTTCAAAATAAAGAGAGCACACTTAAAAATTCACAGGTAATTGCCTGTCAGGTTAAGCCTTTTTTGTTAAAGAGTATTATTATTGCCTCACCCATTTTTGCATTGTTTGCTTATCAAAACAAGTAATTCAGAGACTTTAAGAGAAAGATGTGAAAAAATTATACACATTAAGAAAGTTGATTCTTTTCTAATAAGAAATATTTTCCCAGAAAGACTTAAATAGGGAGAAGGAGAGTGTAGCCTGTATCTAATATTGAAAGTTTTCGTTTAACTTAAAATTGAATGGGATATAAGTAACTTTAAAAACAGATTTTTGGATATTTATAATCAATTCTGAGTATTAGGAGGTAGAATGAAAGTACTTATTGCAAACAGAGGTGAAATAGCCGTAAGGATTATAAGGACATGTAAGGAGTTAGGATTTAGGACGGTGGCTGTTTATTCTGAAGCTGATGCTAATTCTTATCATAGACAATTAGCGGATGAGGATTTGTGTATAGGTGGTCCTTATAGTAAGCAGTCTTATCTTAATATACCTAACATAATAAGCGCCGCCCTTGTTACTAATTCTAATGCTATACATCCTGGTTATGGTTTTTTGTCTGAAAATGCAAAATTTGCTCAGATATGTAAAGATCATGATTTGGTTTTTTTGGGTCCTTCTCCTGAGGTTATAAATATGATGGGTGATAAATCAACTGCAAAAAATACAATGAAGAATTTAGGAGTACCTACAGTTCCCGGTAGTGAGTCAATTATAAATAATATGGATGAGGCTATTGGTATTGCTAAAGAAATAGGTTATCCTGTTATAATAAAGGCTACTGCGGGTGGTGGTGGTAGGGGAATGAGAGTTTGTTTTTCTGAAGATGATTTGAAGAAATTTTTACCACTTACTCAATCTGAAGCACAGGTTGCTTTTGGTAATCCGGGAGTTTATATAGAAAAGTATATACAAAATCCTAAACATATAGAGGTGCAATTTTTAGGTGATAAATTTGGAAATGCTGTAACATTAGGTGAAAGGGATTGCTCTATACAAAGAAAGCACCAAAAACTTCTAGAGGAGGCACCTGCTCCAACTATTACAGAAGAGCAGAGAAAAAAGATTTCTGATATAGTTAGAAACGCAGTTAGTTCAATAGGTTATGTTGGTGCCGGTACGATGGAGTTCATAATGGATGATAAGGGGAATTTGTATTTTATGGAAGTTAATACAAGGGTTCAGGTTGAACATCCAGTTACTGAAATGGTGACAAATATTGATATAATAAGAGAGCAGATGTTAGTCTGCTTTGGTGAGAAATTATCAATAAGGCAAGAAGATGTGAAATTAAATGGCCATGCCATAGAGTGTAGAATAAATGCTGAAGATCCTTTTAATGACTTTAGGCCATCGCCGGGTGTTATAAAAACATTACATTTACCGGGGGGTTTTGGTGTTAGGATAGATACTCATGTATACCAAGGGTATGAGATACCAATGTACTACGATTCAATGATTGCTAAACTCATTGTTTGGGGTAAGGATAGGAATGATGCTATCACTAGAATGAAGAGGACACTTGACGAATTTGTGATAGAGGGAGTTCCTACAACTATACCATTTCACTCAAAGGTCATGAATAACCCAGTTTTTTTAAGTGGTACTCATACAACAAAGTTTCTAGAGGATCTTGAGGCATGAAGATAATTCTTAAAAGAAAAGTATACAATTTTTTCCAAAAAAATTTTTGGAGTATTCTTATTTCACTTATTAGTGTTGCTTCGGTAATTTTTATATTGCTTTTTGGTATTGGACCTTTTGTTTTGATTGTTTTGTTTGGTATTTTGGGGTTTCTAATAGGTAATTCAATTGATAGGGGAATATCCCTACTACAATCTTTTAAATACTTTGTAAGTATAATTAACGATAGCCTAAAGAGAGTGTTTGAAAGAGAGAAGTAAGATGAATAACATTCTTATACTTGATACATCTTATATGACAGCCTTTAGTGTATTGCTTGTTTCGGATGGCTATTTTGAATCTTTGTCTTTTGGAAGTAGTGAAGTGAAATTCACTGCTGTTTGGAGGGTGATTGATCTGGTTTTCTCTTCTTTTGGTATCTCAAAAGATGATATAACTACTGTAGCTGTTTCTAAAGGTCCTGGTCCTTTCTCATCTGTTAGAACTGGAATGACAATTACAAAAACACTTCACGAAATTAAGAGAATACCTGTAATAACTTTTTCCGTTTTTGATGTTTTATCCAACCAATTTAAAAACTCATACTTTTTTGTTGATGGTAGAGCGAGAAAATTTATTGTTGGTAGTAGCTCAAGTAAGGTTAGGATAATAAGAGATAGCGAACTTGAAGAATTTATAAAAAAAGGAAAAGAAACTAATGAAGATACACAATTCGTATCTATTAATTGTCAGTATATTATTGCTGATTTGGTCAAGGGGGGATTTATTTCTGAAGATACTTACGGCAACTTTGTGTTTTATGATGTTTTACAACCAAGTTGGATAAAGGATTTTGTTTTCAAAAAAATTGAATCAAGAGATTTCGACGATAGGATTGATCCATTGTACATTTCTTAGGGGGTAACACTGGTCCGATTTTGTTGAAAAATTCACAGGCTTGGCCTGCTTCTTCTTTAATTATTTAAGAAAGTGCTTTAAAGCACATTACTTTAAGTAACCCCACCCGCCCGCCCTATTTGTTGTAGAGAGGCAAAGCCTCTCTACACTTTCTAGAATATTCAAATAAAAATTGCGTTTTAAGCACATCCCCACCCAATTACGATTAGAATTCGTCTTCTCTTTTTTCCTTATCAAAATCCTTGTTAAAAACTCAATAGATTGCTATAAGTGCTTAAAGTACTCTTTTTATAAAGGTGTTGGAAGGCTACGCCTTCCAACGATAAAATGGGTGGGTGGGCGGGACTACTAAAAGGTGCTTACAGCACAAGGTGCTTATAGCACACTTTCAATTAAGTGCTTAAAATACAAGTGCTATGAAGCACAAGGTGTCCAAGACACAAGATTTTCTCAACAGAATTCTCTGGTTCTAGTGTAATGATTTTTGTTAAATTTGCTTGAAAATTACATTTTCCTCCTTCTCTTATGGGGTTAATAGGGTGATTTAAGAATATTCTTTTCGTATAGTATTTTGAATTGTTAGCAAGTAATTCTAATCAGTAAGTAGGTATATCCTGCCTAGATGAGAATGTATAGTAATCCTCTTCCATTATTCTTTTAACTTCACTTGGTGTTAATGCCTTCTTCACTTTATTCAAAATATCTTTTAGTTCATGGGTATGGGTGTTAATTATGATATTTTTTACGGAGGAAATAGATTCTTTAGCCATACTAAAAACTCTGAGCCCCATTGCTAAGAAAAGTCGTGTATACCTTGGATCTCCTGCTATTTCACCGCAAACGGAGACCATCTTTTTATGCTTTTTAGCAACATTTATGCAGTGATAAACAACTTTTAGTACAGCAGGGTTAAAAGGTTCATAGTATTCAGCAATGATTTCATTGTTTCTATCAACAGCCAAAATGTATTGTGTCAAGTCATTGGTACCGATGCTTATGAAGTCAACATAGTTTATAAAATCATTTATCATTATAGCCACTGAAGGTACCTCTACCATTATTCCTATTTCAATGTCATCGTTAATGCTTATCCCTTTGCTTTTCAGATCCTCAACAGCAATTTTGTAGTATTTCTTTATTTTGTTTATTTCCTCAAGAGATGAAACCATAGGTATTAAAATTTTTACATTTCCGTACTTATTTGACCTTATTATCGCTCTAAGTTGTTTTAGTAGTTCATCCTCATGGCTAAAAAGTACCCTTATTGATCGCCAACCTAATGCAGGTTTGTCTTCATGAACTAACTTACCAAAAACCTTATCACCACCTAAATCAAGTAATCTTATTACCACAGGTTTACCAGCAAATTTTTCTGCTACAGTCGTGTACATCTCATATTGCTCATCCTCAGTTAAAAACCTTTTCTGATTTATAAAAGGTATTTCTGTCCTGAAAAGCCCAATGCCATCGTAATGCTGAGAGATAAGATTGCTAACTTCGTGCGGATCAGAAATATTTAGCATCAAATTACACCTTTCTCCATCTATTGTGCAAGTAGGTTTTTTTAATACCTCCACAAGCTGCTCTTTATAACCTTCTATTTTTATCTTCTCAGCCCTGTAATGAGAAAAAACTTCTTTGGTAGGATTGATTATTACATCTCCTTTAGATGAGTCTACTATGACTATATCGTCTTCATTGATGTTGTTCATTAAACCTTTTACAGAAAAGACAGATGGGATGTTTTCTTGATGTGCAATGATAGCAACATGAGAGGCACTTCCCCCTTTCTCAAGAATTATTCCTTTTATGTTTCTCTTCCCCAAAATTTCTAAAAATTGAGTTGGATCTATTTCAACTCCAACGAGGATATAGTCCTGTATATCATCTTTAACACTAATTTTTTCGCTTTTGATTTCACCTTTAACAAAATCTATATTCTTAGTAAGTAAATGAAAGATGCCAAGAATATCATTAATTTTGTCCGAATTTATTCTGGCTTCCTTAAGAATGTTTTCAACAGAAATACCTTCTTTGAAGATTGCTGACTTAGCTGATAATTTCTCGTTAGATATACTATATCTAATCCTATTTAGCATTCCATCGTTTGCTAGCATATTCTCAAAAAACATTCTGAGTTCAGATAGTTTTGAGTAAGAATAAATTTCTTCCAAATCACTTAAAGTCTTTTCAACTGCTTTGTTTAAAACTTCTATCTCTTCCTTGACTTTTGGAGGCTCTATATGACTTATACTAAAATCAAACAATACTGGCTCTATTAAATAAGCTTTACCTATAGCTATTCCGTGTGAAATTGGTACTCCTTTTAGTTCAATCATATCTTTTATCATTTTAAAATACAAAATCACATTTTGTCTATAAAATTTAATTTCTTAAATACATTATTTATAGTCAATCTATTAACTTTTTAAGAATTATTTAGGTACAAGTGCTTCAAGTACAAAGTACTATTCAGCACAAGTGCTATTTAGTACAAGTGCTAATCAGTACATTATTTTAAGTAGTCCCGCCCACCCACCCAATTTTATGGAGAGTGGTTTACACCCCTCTCTACTCCCTAGAGTAAGAGGTTTCACCTCTCTTTACTCTCTAGAATAACTAAATAAAGAGGTGCTAATCAGAATCTAATTGAAAAGGTGCTATTAAGCACCCCACACACCCTAGTTAATTGAATAGAGACACCGTCTCCGAGAGACTTCGTCTCTCTTCACTCTCAAGAATATTTGAATAAGAAAGTGCTACGAAGCACGATGTGCTATTTAGCACGATGTGCTATGAAGCCCCCCACCCTAATTGATTGTAGAGAGGTGAAACCTCTCTACGCTCTCCAGAATTTAAGTAAAAAAGGGGATGAAGTAGTTTAACCGGTTTTGAAATAATTTGAAAATTAAGTCATTATCAAATAATATTGAATGTGATTTAGAAATTAAATTTTTTGGAGAATTGCGCATGGAGAAGTTTGGTATAGGTTGGTTTACTAAAGCCTTAAAAGGTAAAGTAATAAAGGAATATCCTCCATTTATAGTTGATGGGGTATCTACAGACTCTAGGGAAATCCTTCCAAATGATGTGTTTATAGCACTAAAAGGAAATAATTTTGATGGGCACTCATTCATAAAAGAGTGCATTCAAAAGGGCGTAAGAACTTTTGTAGTTAATAGTGAATTTCTAGCTAATAATCCGAGATTTTTTGACAAATATGATGTTAATGTAATAAGCGTAAAAGATACTTTAAAGGGATTAAATGACCTTGCTTTAGCTTATAGAAGAGATTTCCTTCCTAATGTAAAGATTATAGGCATAACGGGAAGTTCGGGTAAGACAACGACAAAGTTTTTTTTGGCACAGATGCTATCTCACAAGTACAATGTAAAGTTTTCCCCAAAGAGTTTTAACAATAACATTGGTGTACCTTTATCTATATTATCTATGGATTCCAAAACTGATGTGGCATTAATAGAAATGGGTATGAATCACAAAGGAGAAATAAAGGATCTTTCAAAGATAGCAACTCCAGATGTAGGGGTAGTAACGAATATAGGTTTTGCACACATAGGTAACCTTAAAAGTACTAAAAATATTGCTTTAGCAAAGGCAGAGATAATATTTGGAATGAAAGAAAAAGGCACTCTTTTTTTAAATAAAAATTCAATCCACAATGATGTATTTGAACAAAGAGTTTTGGCAAAAAACATACAAATAAGGTATTTTGATGTCAACAATGCAAAAATAATAGAAAATAAGGGACTCGATGGTATTACCTTTGAATATGAAGGAGTAAGGTTTTTTTCACAGGTACCGGGACTACACAATATTGAGAACATTGTGTGTAGTTTAGAAGTTTCAAAATTTTTTGGAATAAATATAGGCGAACTTGTATCAATCGTAAAATCCTTATCAACTCCTGAAATGAGAACTAACATATTTAGAGGTAAGTTTGTATTGATAGATGATTCTTATAATGCCAATCCGGATTCAATGATGAAGTCTATAGATTTTTTAGATGCTCTTAAGACGAGTGGGAAGAAGATAGCCATACTTGGTGATATGCTTGAACTTGGGGAATTTTCAGAACGATTGCATCTGGAAGTTGCTAATCATCTACTTAAGAAAAATATTGATTATATTCTATGTTACGGGGATGAGTTTTCTAAAGTACATGATTTTTTAGTTCAAAATGGTAAAGACAAAGATAAGGTACTAACTGCTTCTAGCTTGACAGAGATTGCTGATATTATAAAATATTTATTAAAGGAAGGAGATATCGTACTTGTGAAGGCTTCGAGAGGTATGAGGCTTAATGAGGTATCAGATTTCCTAAAAACTAAACTAAAGGAATTGGAAAATGACAGTATTTAAGTGGTTGTCAGGAGTATTGATAAATATTCTTTTTTTCGTTATTTATTTGTTACTTATAAAAACTTTCGGCATAGTTATTCCTAAAATTTCGGGAGTCATAGTTCTTGTATTCCTTATCTTGGTGTCGATACTTTCTGTTGTTTTGTTTTTTTATACAAAGAGGATTTTTAGATATGATACAAGAAGGTTTGAACAGGGAGATATATTGTCAATATCTAAAGTTGTAAGTATTGTCCCAATTGTAACGCTTATTCTATTTGTTTTGTTTGTGCTGAGTGTAGGTTTGTACGAGTTTAAAGTAAGTAAGGATTTAGGTAGGTTTATAATCGTTTTGTTGTATTCTCTCCCATCTTCGTTTATCGCCTATTATACATCAAAGGGAATTGTATATGAAGCAAGATTCAGAGGATATTACACACCCAGTAAGAATTTCTACAGTATAGTTTCCATCTTACTTTTTATATCTATCTTGTACATTGCTGTTTTCTTTGGGATATATGTAATAAACGAGAAACTCAACTTATTAACAAAGTATAGACTTTTCCCGTATATTTTTGTTTCTGTTTCTTATCTTATTACGATATTTCTTTTCATTTTTGATATATCCAGAACTGCGAAATATACTATACAATTTTTAAAAGTACCTGAAGTTTTTGAAGGGAATATCCCAATAATAACTAATAATGAGTTTGGCCTAATTTCTGTATACATTGATAAACTTTTAGCAAAATATTCCCTAAACATACCTGAGTTTCCAATTGTAAACATTGGTGATAAGAAAGTTAGGGTAAACATGGGAAGAAATTTTTATGGTATTGGGTGGGTGAAGTTATTTGAAGTGAGCAAACTTACTACAGAATTATCTGAGGTGGTAGTAGATAAACTTCAAAAATATTTTACTGTCCTCGAGAACATAGTTTCACAGAGTGGTGGATATATATTTTTCTTTAACGGTGTTGAATCTGGAATAATTTGGGGATTAGATGGAGGAGATCCCTATGAAAGCATAATAAGCTTTGTGAAGGATGTGGGAAATATCCTTAGAACTGAATCACTAGAATCAATTACATTTTCGAAAATTGGTGTAACCGTTGGAAGTGTTTTTATAGGGCAGGTCGAAGGTTTAAATGGTGTTAACCCTTACTTTTTTGGGGAAGGAATATTGGAAAGCCAAGTTTTATCTAAATACCCTAAAAACGAAGGGATATTCTTCTCAGGTAAAATAAAGAACCTCTTAATAGGGCAGTATATAGGTGAAGTAAAGTTAAAGGAGACTGGGGAATTAATAGAAATATATAGGGTTTCTTGAAAATATGTTCAAGATATTTATATAATAAGATGTTATGAGGGATAGAACAAAGTCTATTATTTTAATTACTTTTGGAGTCTTGGTAATCATTAATACTGTTGTTGGTGTTACTTTATCTTTGGTTCATGTTAGTAAAGGTAAATTTGCTAAAGCAGGAGTACCATCCCTTATAGGGAATGTTGGTGTAGTGGATGTTAGCGGTATAATTGTTTCAGAATCTGAAGAACCTTTTAGTGAGTATTCTAGTGCTTCTGAGGTTGCAGAAGATATCAAGTCATTTGCTGATACTCCAACAATAAAAGCAATAAGGATAAATGTTAATACCCCAGGTGGGACAGTATCGGGAGCAGAAACTATTGTTTCTGCAATTGAGTATGCGAAGAGTAAAGGTAAGAAAATTATTGTGTACATGAAAGAAATAGCAGCATCTGGAGGATATTACATATCAGCACCTGCTGATTATATAATGGCTTCGTACGGTACCCTAACTGGTAGTATTGGTGTGATAGTACAATCCATGAATATCAAAGAGTTATTAGATAAGATAGGTGTAAAAACATACACATTCAAAAGCGGTTCACACAAAGATATATTGTCACCGTACAGAGAGCCTTCAAATACTGAAAAGGAAATGATACAATCAATTGTAGATGATTACTACCAAAGATTCATAGAGATAATATTAAAGTACAGATCAAAGAAGATATCTAAAAGTGATCTACTGAAGATAGCCGATGGAAGGGTCCTTTCGGAAAAACAGGCGCTGGAAAATAAACTTATAGATGGAGTAGGTGATGAATCTAAATTAGAAGAAGTTATAAAAAATCTCGTAGGTGATGAAGTGGTAAATTATGTAAAGATTCCTAAAAAGAGAAGTTTAATAAAAGGAATTCTGGGATCAATTTTGCCTATCAAAGGGATTAGGCAAAATGTTGGAAACTACATAGGTGTTTACTATATTATGAATTAACGAGGGAACAATGATTGTAACGCTATTTGATGATATAATTTCTTATGTATTTTCATTAAATAAATACCTAAATGACCTATTTAGCAACAAGAGGAGAGTAGAATTGATAGGACTTTTAGGACTTACATTTTCGTTTTTGTCTTACATTATATTAGCAGGTAGCCTTGAAATTGGACTTTGGCTTAGTGTAATCAATCTAATCGTAGGTGTGGTTTATGCTCTACTTGTAATAGGAACGGCGCTAGTACTCTCAAAAGTGACGGAATTACATCCTGCACAAGTATTTTGGTTTATTTTCTCTGTGGGGATATTTGACTCTATAATAATACTCTTTATTGTATTTAAGTTTTTGTATCCACCACTTTTTACATTGATTTTGGTTTCTGTAATAATCCTAAAAATTTATTACCTAATAAAAGGAACTTCCGTAGTTTTCAATGTTTCTAAATCAACTTCGTTTATAATACTCATCTCACCCTATATCCTAGTTTTAATAATCTTTCTTATTAGTTTGATAATTACATATATATCGTTATATAGAGAACTTTACACTATTTTTAGTAGTGGTATTCTGTAAAGTACTTATTCATTATATTTTTTATACCATTGTTATAGTTATTATTGTGGCCAATATAAGGGAACTCCAATTTGAATACTCTTGTTGATTTTATATAGAATTTTTCTGTATCTTTTTGGGAGAAATTTATGAGAAGAAAAGGAACCTATCTTTTCACTTCTGAGTCGGTTACTGAAGGACATCCTGACAAAATAGCAGACCAAATATCTGACATGGTACTTGATGAGTTTTTGTCTAGTGACCCTCACTCAAGGGTAGCGTGCGAGACTGTAGTAACAACGGGACTAGTTTTTGTAACTGGTGAAATAACATCAAATACTCACAAATTTGACTTGGATGAAAAAATAAGGGAAAAAATAAAAGAAATAGGTTATACCGATAGCGCAATGGGATTTGACTATAAAAGTGTAGGTATAATTTCTAGTCTTAAGAAGCAATCACCGGATATAGCAATGGGAGTTGATACAGGCGGAGCAGGGGACCAAGGAATGATGTTTGGATATGCCACTGATGAAACCCCTAATTTCATGCCTTTAACAATAGATCTAGCACACAAGATAACAAGGAAATTGGCGGAAGTAAGAAAAACTGGGAAAGCTCCATTCCTGAGACCGGACGGCAAAAGCCAAGTTACAATAGAATATAAAGATGGTATACCAGTTAGGGTAGAGAATGTCGTAGTAGCAGCACAACATACTGATGGTATATCACTAGAAGAGCTTAGAGAGTTCATCATAGAGAAAGTAATAAAAGAGGTTGTACCTCCAAATTACCTAGACGAAGATACTGAATACTTCATAAATGCAACAGGAAGGTTTGTAGTTGGAGGACCACACGGAGATTCTGGACTGACTGGAAGGAAAATAATAGCAGATACATACGGGGGTTGGGCTAGACACGGTGGCGGTGCATTCTCAGGAAAGGATCCAACAAAAGTTGATAGAAGTGCAGCCTACATGATGAGATACATATCCAAGAATATTGTAGCATCAGAAATAGCAAAAGAATGCGAAATACAAGTAGCGTATGTCATAGGAGTATCTCAACCAGTTTCCTTAGTTGTAAACACTTTCGGAACAAGCAAAGTTGATGAAGCAGAAATTGAAAAAACTATATGGAAAAATTTTGACCTAACACCAAAAGGTATAATAGAATACCTTAACCTCAGAAGACCAATATATCAGAAAACCTCGATATATGGGCATTTTGGTAGGGACCCAGAAAAAGAACCAGAGTTTACTTGGGAAAAATTGGACAAAGTTAATGTTTTCAAATCACTTATTTAGGAGGTTAATCGTGAAAGAATTAGATTCAAATACATTTGATAAGGCAATCCAAGAAGCAAAGGTTGCTCTCGTTGATTTTTGGGCTGATTGGTGTGTACCTTGTAAAAGAGTTGCTCCCATTTTAGAAGACCTTTCAGAAGAGTACAAAGGAAAAGTTGAGTTTTTCAAACTAAATGTCGATGAAAACCCTGAAATAGCATCAAAAATGAGGATTGTAAGCATACCAACAATTGTAATATTCAAAGATGGTAAACCTGTAGACAAAATTGTTGGGGCATTGCCGAAACAAAGCATAAAAGAAGCAATTGATAGGAACCTAGAATGAAAAAAGGCTGGTTTGGAGATTTCGGTGGTAAGTACATCCCCGAGGTTTTAGTACCAGTAATAGAAGAACTAGAGAGGGCCTATTATACAATAGGTAAAAGTAAAGAATTCAGGAAGGAACTTTGGTATTTACTCAAAAATTATGCCGGCAGGCCAACTCCTCTTTATTTTGCTAAAAATCTTTCTGAATATCTTGGCGGAGCCAAGATATACCTAAAAAGAGAAGATCTATTACACACTGGAGCACACAAGATAAACAACTCTCTAGGGCAAGTATTACTTGCCAAAAAGATGGGAAAGAAAAGAATAATAGCCGAAACAGGGGCAGGGCAACACGGCGTAGCAACTGCTACAGCTTGTGCATTACTTGGCCTTGAATGTGTAGTCTACATGGGAAAGTTAGATGTAGAAAGACAAAAACCAAATGTTTTTAGAATGAATATACTAGGTGCAAAAGTAATACCTGTAGAAAAAGGAAGTTGTACACTAAAAGACGCGATAAATGAAGCAATGAGAGATTGGATAGAAAATGTTGAAACTACACTTTATGTCATAGGTTCGGTAGTAGGCCCACACCCATACCCAACAATGGTAAAGGATTTTCAATCAGTAATCGGAAAAGAAACACTAAGGCAAATAATGAAGATGGAAGGAAGATTACCCGATAAGGTAGTAGCGTGTGTTGGTGGTGGTAGTAACGCAATGGGGATGTTTGCTCCGTTTGTAAAATACAAGGGAGTTGAGCTTATAGGAGTAGAAGGTGGCGGTAAATCACCTAAACTTGGAGAAAACGCTGCTACTCTTTGTTTCGGCAAAGTTGGAATATTACACGGTGCAAAATCTTATCTACTCTACGATGAAAATGGACAAGTTATAGAAACACACTCAATATCAGCAGGATTAGATTATCCCGGAGTAGGCCCAGAACATTCATACTTAAAAGAAATAGGGAGAGTAAAATATACTTACGCAACAGATGAAGAAGCTCTAGAATCTTTCAAATTGCTTTCTCTAAAGGAAGGAATAATCCCGGCTCTAGAATCCTCACACGCCATAGCTGAAGCAATAAAATTAGCTCCAAAAATGAAAAAAGACCAAATAATAATTGTCAATCTATCGGGTAGAGGGGATAAAGACTTAGGAATTGTTATAGAATATTTTCGCTAACATTTTCCAAACACAAATGCTTTAAGTACTCCACCCCCATTTTTAATGAATGTATTACTCAGTGCGAATGCTATAAGTATTTATTATAAGGTGCTATGAAGCACACCTATCCACCCATTCTTATTGCGAAGAATCTTCGCTTCGGAGAATCTTCGCTTCTCTTCACTCTTAAGAGAGTTCAGTAAAAAGTATTTCTAGACACCACAAAATGCAAGTAATTTAATATTTTCAATTGAGATTTAGGTGAAAGATAAAATAAAGATTTATTATCATATATTTTATGATAGTTTTTATAGATAACTATGATTCTTTTGTATACAATTTGGTTCAATATGTGGGTACGCTGTATGATAATATAAAGGTTTTTAGAAATGATGAGGTATCTATTGATTACATAAAAAAACTTTCACCTTCTGGCATAGTAATTTCTCCAGGTCCCGGTTTGCCTAGTGATGCTGGTATTTCTGAGGAATTAATAAAAGAATTTTATAACAAAATTCCTATACTTGGTGTTTGTTTAGGGCATCAAGCTATAGGTGAAGTTTTTGGAGGCAAGATAATTCATGCTAGGAGGATAATGCACGGTAAGACTTCTATAATTGTTCATGATGGAGAGATGATTTTTAAAGATTTACCTAATCCAATAAAGGCCACGAGGTACCACTCTTTGGTAATAGATCCGACTACATTGCCAAAGGATTTTGTTATAACTGCAACAAGTGAAGATAAAGAGATAATGGGGATAAGGCATAAGGAATTTAATGTTTTTGGTGTGCAGTTTCATCCTGAATCTATAGCAACAGAGAATGGAATGAGAATGATAAGGAATTTCATAAGTATTGTAAAACCCAAAGTTAATGTATCTATGTTTGTCTCTAAATTGTCAAATAGAGTTTCTTTAAGTGTTGATGAAGCAGAAGTGATTAATGATAAAATAATGAGTAATGATATTTCGCAAGTTTTATCTTCTGCTATACTGATGGGACTTAGTATAAAGGGTGAAACTTCTGATGAAATACTGGGATTTGCTAATTCTATGTTGAGGTATGCAGTAAAAGTAAATGTTGATGGTATAGTACTAGATAATTGTGGTACGGGTGGTGATGGTAAACATACACTTAATTTATCTACTATTTCTTCTTTTGTTATTGCAGGTACTGATAAAATAAAAGTAGCAAAGCACGGGAATAGAGGTGTTTCAAGCAAGGTAGGAAGCGCAGATGTTCTTGAATCTTTGGGAGTCAAGATAGATTTACCTCCTGAGAAAATGGAGAAAGTAATAAATGAAGTAGGAATAGGATTTTTATTTGCTCCTATATACCATCCTTCAATGAAGAATGTAGCACCGATAAGGAAAGAGCTTGGTATAAAAACAATATATAATATCTTAGGTCCGATTGTTAATCCTGCTAGGCCCAAATATCAGTTAATAGGTGTGTTTGATGAAAGACTGTTGAGGCTTTTACCAGAAGTTTTGAATAAATTAGGTGTTGAGAGAGCATTCATTGTCCATAGTGAAGATGGGTTAGATGAGATATCTCCCTCAGCGCCCACGAAAGTTGCTTACTTGAATAAGGGGAATGTTAAGTACTTAAAAGTAAAGCCACAAGATTTTGGATTTGAACCAATACCTATTGAGGAAATAAGTGGTGGTGATATTGACTACAATAAAAAAATTTTTATTGATGTACTTAAAGATGAAAATACTCCAGTGAAGAATGCCATAATAATGAATTCTGCCATGGCGATACTAATTTCTGGTATAGTTAAGGATTTGCATAGTGCGGTAGAGATGGCTAAAAAGTCAATCTCTTCCGGGAAGGCATTTGAGAAGTTAAACACCTTGATTGAAAGGACCAAAATACCAAGTTGAGAAAAGCAGAAATTTTGTAGTACTTTAGTGTCTTTTAATCATCAACAATTATCTAATTTACTCTTTTTTGTGATTTAAATACCTCTTTAGATAATTAAAGGTTTTTAGTGGCAGTGGAGGAAATAAATGGAAAGATGGATAAAAATACTTTCAAAATGACTTGAGGTACAAATTATGATTGATTTACATACACATACTTTTTTGAGTGATGGTGAGTTATCGCCAAATGAATTAGTTCAAAGGGCTAGAAGGATGGGCTATACAGCGATGGCAATAACAGATCATGTTGATGTATCAAACATTGAAATTGTAGTGAAAGAAATTGTGAGGTTCTGTAATGAGGTTAAAAATTACTATGGTGATATAATCGTTTTACCTGGTGTGGAGATAACACATGTAGTACCATCGTACATAAATGATATGGGGGAATTTGCTAAAAAATCTGGAATAAAGGTGGTAGTTGTACACGGTGAAACTATTGTAGAACCCGTTGAGGAGGGGACTAACAAGGAGGCAATAAGAAGCGAATATACTGATATTTTGGCGCATCCTGGCCTAATATTAGAGGAGGATATAATCCTAGCGAAAGAAAATCAAAAGTACATAGAAATTACAGCAAGAAAAGGGCATTCTCTAACGAATGGTCATGTTGCTAAATTGTGCAAAAAACACAATGTGAAGATGGTGCTAAATACGGACTCTCACTCTCCAGAAAACCTAATCACAGATGAGATGGCGAAAAAAATTTTGAAAGGTGCAGGATTAGATGATACAGATATTATTTCTGTGTTTCAAAATTCATTAGATATAGTAAAAAGATATACAATATAAAAGGGATATAAGCAGGTATGATGTTCTAATGTACTTTTTATTTTAACAGGCGAATGCCTGTAACAGGCAAATGCCTGCTTTATATTTAGCAGAATTAATCTGTTGCAGATTTAATCTGTTTTTCAAAAACTCTCAAGATATGAGGTTGTTTCAAAATCCTTTCTTGTAATTTGTACAATTAATTTATCTGACCTTTTTACTGTCAATTCCGAGCGAAGTGAGGAATCTCACTCCGGTCAATGGGATTCTTCACTTCGTTCAGAATGACTAGGGATAATCAAGTTTTGGAACACTCTTTTTAAGATATTGAAATGATTTTAAAAATTCAATTATAATTTTTTTATGTTGTGGCGGGCGTAGCTCAATTGGTTAGAGCACGAGACTGTGGATCTCGGGGTTGCGGGTTCAAGTCCCGTTGCCCGCCCAGAACTTCGTACTACTTGCTGAAAGTAAATCCTGAGGTTTCATTGTAGTTTGATATGAAATTATATATACCGTTGGCTATCATCTCTGCTACTTGTTCTTGATATGTGCTGTTAGTTAATAATTTTGCGGATTCAGGATTTGATAGATATTCAACTTCCAAAAGCACGGAAGGTACAGGTATGTATTTTATAACATAAAAAGGGCCACCTTTTATTTTCAGTCCCGGATCTATTTTTTTTAGTTGATCCCCAATTTTTTCTGAAAGTATTCTACTTTCTTCCATTAAGGATACACTTCTTATTTTACCTATTATTTTTTCGAGTTCACTTGCCCTTTGAAGTTCTTTTTTCTCAATGAAAGCATTTTCAAACGCTAATGTTTCTCTAGTATTACTGTCAACGGCTTTATCACTTATGAAGTAAACCTCTGTACCCTTTTTTGATTTTATTGGTGATGCGTTCATGTGAATGCTGATGAATATTCCATATCCACCGGTTTGCTTTAGAAGGTTATTTGCAATTTTTACTCTTTCTTCAAGTGTTAAGTAGATATCACTGTTCCTAGTTAGAATAACTTTTGTATCTTTGGAAGAATTTCGTGATAAAAGTTCATATATCTTTTTGCTGAATTCAAGTGTTAGTTTCTTTTCTTGAAGGCTATTGTGCTCTGCTCCGGGGTCCTTACCACCATGGCCTGGGTCTATTATTACAAATTTTATTGGTAAAAAAGTAGTGTCACTTTTTGTTTTATTAGTTTGAATTACCATAATGTTATTAGTTTGAACTTCGTTGTTGCTTTTGAGATTGTCATCTTTAATTCTCGAGGAGTTGGTATTTTCTTGAGTGGTATCTAGGTTTTTTGTTGTGGAGTAATTGCTTATCGTGCATGGCAATTGTAAAATGGAGATGATATAATCTACTTGGGATAAGGACAAATAATAGTTTTGGTTAGTCTGTATTAGAAATGAAGGAATGATAAAATTAGAATTTATTATGATTATACTTTTATTTTCGAAAAACTCAACAATGTTTGTATCAAATTTTAGGGATATTAGTGCTCTATAGGGATCGTAATTTATACTTCCATTAAGCATTTTTGAGAAGGATACTATATCAATGGTGTTGTTTGTAAGGTGTATTACAGTCGATCTACCACTCAAAGTTAATAATAAGATGATTAGAATAACCGAAATTCTCTTGAACATAACTACTATATTGTAAATAACTTGAGAAGATGTTTAAAAATTTACTTAATTCTTCGAATTTATAATTCTTGGAATTTCTAATTCTTGGAATTAAGGTAAAAAGTTTATTACAGATTTATTTTTGATACTTTTTCTTTGATTTCTGACAAAATTTGTAAAGCCTCTATTGGTCTTATTAAGTCCAAATTTATTGATTTTATGTTGTTGATTAGTTCTTTTATTTCGCTTGGTATTTCTGGGACAAATAGTGAAGGTTGAAATACATTTTTAGAGATTATGTTTTTAGGTACATCTATTTCTACTTTTTCTCTTATGAATTTCTCTACCTTTTCTAGTTCTTCTAGTATTTCTTTCGCTCTTTTTATTATTTCTTCAGGTATCCCTGCGATTTGTGCTACGAATGTGCCATAACTCTTATTTATTGTACCTTTTACAACTTTTTTCAGAAATATTATTTCATCTTTATATTCCTTTACTGCCATTGTGTAATTTTTTATTCCCCTTTTTTCATCGTCACCTAGTTGTGTTAATTCGTGGTAATGTGTGGCGAATAATGTTTTACCGAACTTTTGGGGGTTATTTGCTATGTAATCAATTGTTGCCCATGCAATTGATAATCCATCGTATGTTGATGTGCCTCTACCTACTTCATCCATTACTATTAAGCTCCTTGGGGTTGCATTTCTTAAGATATTTGATACCTCTATCATTTCAACTAAAAATGTACTTTGTCCAAGTGCCAAAAAGTCACTTGCTCCTATCCTTGTGAATATTTTGTCGATGATTCCGATTTTGCACTCCTTAGCTGGTACATAGGATCCCATGTGTGCCATTATTGCTATCAAAGCGTTTTGCCTTAGGTATGTTGATTTACCTGCCATGTTTGGACCTGTTAAAATTATTATTCTACTTTCCTGATTATTCATGTTTGTGTCATTTGGTACGAATTCACCTTTGGGTAGGTACTTCTCGACTATGGGGTGTCTTCCTTCTATTATTATGAATTCGTCACTATCTGTTATTTGAGGTTTAGAGTAATTGTTTTCTATTGCTACGGCTGCGAGATTTGAGAATACATCTATATCTGAAATTATTTCTGATATTTTTTTTAAAGTACTATAGTACTTTATTAGTTCTTTTAGAAGTTCTAAGAAAACTTCTTTTTCAAGTGTTTTTATTTTTTCTTCTGCGTATGAGAATTTGTACTCTATCTCTTTTAGTTCTGGGGTGGTGAATCTTTCAGCATTTACTAATGTTTGTTTCCTTTCATACTCTTTTGGTACGAGGTGCAAGTTTGGTTTTGAAATTTCAATATAAAATCCCATTACTTTGTTATATCCCACTTTTAAGGATTGTATTCCCGTTTTTAATCTCTCTCTTTCTTGAATTTTTTCAATGAAATCTTTTGTATTGAATATTATTTTTTTGAGTTCATCTAATTCTTCATTTATCCCTTCCTTTATTATTTGGCCATTATCAAAGTTGTTTGGTGGATTTTCGACGATAATTGAATCTATGAGTTCATATACTGAAGATAATTCTTTTAGTAGGTTTTCGTTTATTGATTCATGAAATTTGGTTATGTATCTGCTTATTTTGTTTATCATTGAGAAAAATGAGGATATTGATTCTTTCAAATTTACTAGTTCTTTTGGTAGTGCCTTTTTCAGGTATATTCTGTTTATTAATCTTTCTATATCAGATATTTTTGAAAGGTGAGTTTTTGTCTCTTCTATTATTTCTTTGTTTTGAAAAAAGTAATCTATCTTGTCTAATCTTTCATTTATTATTTTTATATCTATTGAAGGATTCAATGTTATCCTTCTTAATAATCTCCCTCCCATGGGTGTTATTGTGTTATCGAGTACATCAAGTAAAGTGTATTTCTTTGTACCATCTAGCAAGTTTGATACTAATTCAAGGTTTTTGATGGAAAACTCATCTATTTCAAGGTATTTTTTGTTATCAATTGATGAAATTGAGGAAATAGCGATCTTATCTACTATTTGGGTTTCTTTGAAATATCTTATTATTGCTCCTATTATTGGTTTTTCTTCTTGAGATATTCTGTCTAGATAAGTGTCTTCCCTTACTGTTTCCTCGTAAATTTTTAAACATTCTCCTTCATCAAAAAACCATTCTGGGTAAGAGGTTATAGTGATGTTTTTTAAATCTTTTAGAATTTCACTTATTGCCTTTTTTGATAACATTGAGTTTAATGTTAGTATTTCAGATGGCTTATATTTTGAGATTAATTCTCTCAGTTCTTTTTTTATTGAATACAATTCATCTTCGGAAGATATATTATCAATGTTATCTGTGAGGTCTATTCTTTCTATGAATATTTCTCCTGTTGATACATCACCAAATGTAGCGAATAGTTTTTTTTCTTTTGATAGTATGGACATTAAGAAATTATTACTTTTGCTTTCTAATATTTCTGTGTCCGTTATTGTGCCTGGAGTTATAATTTGTGTTACACCTCTTCTTACAATACCTTTTGCCATTGAAGCATCTTCGAGTTGTTCGCATATTGCTATTTTGTATCCGTTTTTTATCAATCTGTATATATAACTTTGTGAGGAATGGGCTGGGAATCCGCACATTGGTAAATCGTTTTTTGAGGTTAAAACGATATTTAAAACTTTTGATGCCTCGTATGCATCATCTCCAAAAAGTTCGTAAAAATCTCCTAATCTAAATAAAAGTAATTTGTCTTTGTGTTTTTCTTTTATTGAGAAATACTGCCTTATCATCGGTGTGAGATTCTTTATTTCTTCAGATTCAAAAAGTTTTTCTGCCATATATTAAATTTTTAATACTTTGTTGCTTTTTATCAAGTTAGGAGGGAAGTTTTGTGTATATTACAACCTTTCTTCAAAACTTTCAAAATCTTTAACAGGAGCGATGAATTTAAAATCATTTATAAGAGAAGCTGAAAATCTCTTTTCTGCACTTTCTATTTTAATTTTTTCGTCAGCCCTTAATTCATAAATTTCATTCGTTCCTTTAGTTTCAACTACAAAGTAAATTTTTTCTTCTTTTTTACTATCCTGCACTCTTTCTACTACAATTGCCCAGTCAGGTGTGTAATTTCCTGCGGGTGTTTCTATAATGTACCAATCAGGTAGTTTCATGAATAATTTTATCCGGGAATCTTTATCAAGTGCTTTTGCAAACTCTTCTTCTATATTTGATTCTTTAATTATTCCATCATAGATTGATTTTTGTACCTTTATTACATATTTGCCATAACTTGCTATTTCCTTTTTAAAAAGACCAGTATCGTAACTCTCTTCTAAATTAACATATTTAATACCTTCGACTTCATAAGATTTTTTACACTCTTTAATAACTTGAATAACCTTTTCCGCATATTTTTGAGGATTCAAAAACAAAAGGTTAAGATTATTAGAACCTTCTAATATTCTAAATATTGTCCTTTTAGTTAAATTAGTCTCTCTTTCAATAAATGTTATAAGATTGATAACTTTTGTTATTTTCACCTTTTCATCTGATACTCTAATAAATTCCTCTTCAGTGCCTTCTGATTTAATTTCATCTACCATGACTTTTTTAATGCTTATTTCTGGCTCTTTTAATTCAATTTTTTGTATTTCTTTTGTACATTGCTCTACAAATTTACTACTATCTATATTGACGATATATTTTGCTTTCGGAGATATTCTATCCCATAAATTTTTAAATAAATCTCCTTGAAGTACATCATTTTTAAGTTTCATTGTTATTCTTTGTTTTCTTTCCTCAACTGGAGGTGACTCAACACCTGCTTCTTCTCTATATTCCGTCTGTAGTTTTTCCAGATATTCTTTATAACTTTCATTTGTAATTACAGTTAATATGTTTATTTCTCTATCTTGAATTCTATCACCATCTTTGTTGATTAGTAATCTTAAGCCTCTTCCTATTTCCTGTCTCTTTTTAATCTCTGAATTAGAGTAAGCAAGGGTGCAAATATTAAACACATTTGGGTTATCCCAGCCCTCTCTTAATGCCGAATGGGAAAAAATAAATTCAACTGGCTCATCTAAAGAAAGTAATCTTTCTTTATCTCTCATAATCAAATCATAAGTTGATTCATCCTCT
>Ga0207433_10004934_pt1 | contig 24195 bp, 18 predicted proteins | sample YelNatPaOPGAMG01_FD_187559 | JGI IMG/M metagenome (GOLD analysis project Ga0207433, IMG submission 187559) | Hot spring thermophilic microbial communities from Obsidian Pool, Yellowstone National Park, USA - OP-RAMG-01 (SPAdes) (version 3) | ecosystem: Environmental > Aquatic > Thermal springs... | reverse complement strand
GTTACATTTTATTTTGAGGCAACCCGGTTTGATCTCAGTTGATTCAAGATTAAGTTAACTTTCGAATATTCGGTTATACGATTTCATACTTGAGGATTAAGTAAGACAGATTCGTTTAGTAGTACGAGACGGCGGGCGTCTGCTTCGAAAAATCCTCAGCTTTCATCTTGCTATTCGAGTTAGTGCGTGCTATTTTTATAAAAAACGTGCTACCATGAAAAATAAGCTTACCAGGTTCGGAGTTTCGATGGAGAGAGATCTCCTGATGAAATTTGACCAGCTTATAACGAAACGAGGATATACAAACAGGTCCGAAGCAATTCGCGACTTTGCCAGGAAAGAAATGGTTGCACAAGTCATCCACGATCAAAAAGCAATCATGTTTGGAGTCCTTTCTTACGTTTACAACCATCACATCCGCGAGCTTGAGGCGAAACTCACCGACATTCAACACGATTACTTCAAAATTATTATTTCTACATCCCATGTCCATATCGACCACGACAGTTGCCTGGAGGTAATTATTCTCAAAGGCAGAGCCTCGGCAATCGACAGGCTCGCTTCGAAAATTCTCAGTATGAAAGGTGTCAAACATGGCAAGCTTGAGTTAACACTATCGGGAGAAAAAATTTGAAATAATAGATACACGATTTTCAAAATTAAGATCGGCTCAGGAGGTTAAGGTGAGAATTAAATTATACATGTTGATAGTCCTTTTTACGTTCGCATTTCACGCTCAGTGTACAACACTTGGTCCGGACTCTGTGAAAATTTACTTTGCATATCCAGTCGTCGTGACAGGTAGTCAGAAGGAGATGAGCGAGAGATTCGTTCCAGCTAGCATTTCCGTCATAACAGCGAGAGAACTAAAGTCAAGCGGTCAAATTTCTCTGCTCGATGCATTGAGTCAACAGGTTCCGGACCTTTTCGTGGCACAAAGAGGAGTTATTGGATATGGCATAAACACTCAAGCTGGGACAATTTCGATACGTGGACTTGGCGGCAGCCCCAATACTCAGGTACTTGTCATGATTGACGGCGTGCCACAATTCATGGGACTTTTCGGCCATCCCCTCCCCGATTCCTATCTGAGCGAAGATGCCGAGAGAGTCGAGGTCATTAGAGGACCGGCAAGTGTCCTTTACGGAACAAACGCTATGGGCGGGGTCATCAACATCATTACAAAGAAAAATACCAGCGAGGGCACAAATTTCAAACTTGGTGCTACATACGGCTCCTTCAACACTCAAGAGTATAACGCAGGTTTTGGCCTGGGAACTGGAAGCTTTAATATCCTTGTTTCAGGTGACCACGACCAAACTGACGGACATAGACCCAACTCGAGCTTTAAGACAGACGACGGTTACTTAAATGCCGGATACGAACTTAACGACAATTTTCATTTGCGCTTTACCGGGAGCATTAACAAGTTCAAGACTTACGACCCCGGAACGATTTATTCACCTCTCGTGAACAACTGGGTCGATGTCCTCAGAAGCAGCAGCAGCATTTCAATGAGCGATCAGTTTAACCACTTCGATGGTTCGCTAAAATTATTTTACAATTATGGTGACCACAAAGTGTATGATGGTTTTCATTCCTTTGATCGGAATTTGGGTGTAGTCCTGTACCAGAATTATCACCCATACGAGGGGAGCATATTTACTGTTGGAGGTGATTACCAGCACTATGGAGGCAATGCATTCAATACAATAAATAAAATTAACTACGGAACACACTACGTGGACGAACTAGGCATATATGCATTGGTCGAGCAGTTATTCCTAAATCAGCTAATGCTCAACATTGGTACAAGGATTCAGCATAGCAGCATTTACGGCGATGAGGTCGTGCCACAAGCTGGCATCACATGCACCGTGACTGAGGCGACAACGTTAAAAGCATCTGTGTCGAAAGGATTTAGAAGTCCAACTATCCGGGAGCTTTACCTATTTCCTGCTCCAAATCCCAATCTACTGCCAGAAAGACTGTGGAACTATGAGCTTGATTTAATGCAGTCGGTAACAAAACATATCAACTTTCAACTTACAGGCTTTATAGCAAAAGGGAGCAATCTGATTTTAACGGAGGGAGTGTATCCAAACTTACAACTTCTGAACTCCGGGAGTTTTACTCATAAGGGCATCGAATTTTCCGGTCACTATATCCCGCTGAACAACCTGCAATTGGATGCAAGTTACAGCTATGTCGACCCCGGAAATCAAACTTACTCGACTCCAAGACAAAAGCTCTTCATCGGGCTTAATTACGCTTTCAACAGTGCCAACTTGAATTTAACATTTGAGCATATCGCCGATCTTTATGGCGCAAACAACTCTCAGAAAAAGCTGCCGGATTATACTCTTGTCGGAGCTCATTTCTTTTACAAAATCGCACATCATATACACATCTCGCTCACCGTAGAAAATCTATTGAACGTCAGTTACCAGACCATCTACGGGTACCCGATGCCTGGTAGGACTATGTTTGCTGGGGTTAGTTTCAATTCAGGAGGTCAATAAAACAATCACTGCACAAGAGAAAATGGAATCAATCTTAGCAAATGCCTTGCTGAGCTTTGATGCAAAGAGTTGAAATGCCATCTCCAACGATGGGAGAAATTCACTTGACAGCTCCCCAGAATCTTCTTGATTTTACGTGGTCCAAAAGCAAAAGATGACATCTCCACAGAGTTAAATGGCCATCCATCCCGATGGGAATAATATTCCCGGAGCAAAACATCTGCAAACTGCAAAATTCTATTATAAATGAGACAGGCAGAAGGAACACAACAAATATTGTCTCCTGGTTAACGATTTTGAAAGGAAAGAGGACAAGAATTACTTTGCCAGCACAAGTCGTGCTTAAGCACCTGTCTTTCATCTATCTACTCACCCAATTATGAAACATCATCAAGCCAGAGTTAAGATTACCTTTAATTTCCGAGAAGCAAGTAGAATAAATTCTTGAAAGCCATATCAAAATGGCTTTATATTAACAAAACTATTTTAAAAGGAGAAATGCCATGCTCAACTACGTGTGGCTTGGACTGGTGATAATCGGCATCCTTACCGCTGTCGGAACTGATATTTATGATGCAGCTACAAACAAATATCGCAATGGAGATCAAATTGAAGTCCAGTACAACGGACCTGCAAATGGAAAAGGGATCGTAAGCATTTCAAAGGATTATTTCGAGCACTTTTATGGCACCAAAATCGAATCCCCCGACACATTCCATCTAACGGCTTTACGCGATTCCGATAGACTGAGCATAACAATTAACGACCAATCTCCTTCAATCTGGAAGACCATCGCTAAAGCAGCAGGAAACGAGAACCTTTTGCAAGCATCAGTCACAGGTCAATCCAACCAAAACTTATTCCTCCTTTTGCCAACTACCTCTTTAGTAAAGACACGCGCAGTGATTGATTCGGTTATAAGTTACAGCTCGACAGCTGTAACAATTGCCATTGGACTAATAGGGGTAATGGCATTTTGGCTGGGGATAATGAAGCTGGCGGAGGATAGCGGATTAGTACAAATTATCGCAAGGACTTTAAAGCCTGTCATGACAATATTGTTTCCTGAAATACCCCCAGACCATCCTGCTATTGGGGCAATGATTATGAACATTGCAGCGAACATGCTTGGCCTGAACAACGCAGCAACCCCTCTGGGGCTCAAAGCAATGGATGAGCTAGATAAATTGAATAAGCATAAAGGTACAGCATCAAATGCTATGATTGTTTTTCTTGCAATAAATACTGCCGGACTAACCATCATACCTGCAACAGCAATTGCAGTTAGAGCTGCCCTTGGGTCGAGAGAACCAACTATTATCCTCATGACATCATTCTTTGGTGCGGGACTGGCAACAATTGCCGGTGTGTTATCAGCAAAATTGCTTCAGCGATTAAAAGCCTACCAACTCAAAGAAGAAGAGGATACAGCAAAATGATTAAAGATATCCTTGAATTAATATCGATTCTTGCAATTCCTGCAATTGTTATAATGTTTGTAGCTTACGCAGCAAGGAAAAAGGTGCCTGTATACGAAAGTTTTATACAGGGCGCTAAAGGTGGGTTCGATGTAGCGGTAAAAATCATTCCATATCTTGTGGCAATGCTTGTTGGAATAGGCATCTTTAGAGCAAGTGGAGCAATGGACATCTTCGTCTCCCTCATTTCTCCTCTCGCTAAATTGATAGGAATGCCTCCCGAAGCATTGCCAATGGCCTTCTTACGTCCTTTAAGCGGTAGTGGATCGCTTGGATTAATGTCGGAAATTATGAAGAAATACGGGCCAGACTCGTTCACTGGAATCTTAGTGTCGACAATGTATGGAAGCAGTGAGACAACTTTTTATGTAATTGCTGTATATTTTGGAGCTATTGGAGTGACAAAGACAAGGCATGCCGTGGCAGCTGGACTCATTGCCGACGCTGTAGGAATGCTTGGAGCTTTGTTTATTTGTAAAATCTTATTTGGATAAAACTGGAGGCAAAGATGAATAAAATTATATCCACGTTTTCTTTCTTTATATTTCTCTCGTACAACGCACTGGCACAACTTGGCGGGATGCAGTTTTACAGTAACGAGGGAGCCAATGCAGTAACCGGTGGTATGGGGGTCTCATGGATAACTGAAAACGGGAAGACAGTCCCGTATTACACACTGACGCTTATGCCAGATCTTTCATTTGGAAAGTTTGGGGTAGGACTCGATTTAAATCTGAGAATAAGTAGCCAGGACGGCACGATCAGGAAGGTAGATTGGTCAAATGGAGCCTACAGGAAGATTATACGATATGTTCGCTGGGGGCATAAGCATGACCCGCTCTATATCCGCGTTGGGGGGCTCGATATGGCGACACTTGGACATGGATTCATAATGTCTTTCTATAACAACAGTCCAAGTCTGGACGACAGGCGAATAGGTGCGGAGTTTGACATCGATTTTAACGAGTTTGGTTTCGAAACAGTTTATGGTGATTTCCAACAGGCGGGGGTGATTGGAGGAAGAGGTTATGTCAGACCTCTAAAATTTACGACCCTGGCGAGCACTCCTGTCATTGGCGGGTTCGAAGTTGGATTAACCTATGTGACAGACCAAAATCCAAACTCGGGAGTACTGGCGGTAACTCATGACACTACCTACATTGTAACGAAGACAACAGACAAGATAGGAGAATTTGGGTTCGACGCAGGCCTGCCATTGCTTCGGATTCCATTTATCGATCTCGATCTTTATTATGACTACGCTAAGATTGTCAATTTTGGACACGGGTCTGCAGCAGGCTTGAAAGCCGATTTCAACAGCCTTGGACTTGTTACCGCCTCGGTTAAAGTAGAAAGACAGTTCCTCGGAGATAAGTTCATCCCTGAATATTTCGACCAATTTTATGAACTGGAACGATATACGCCAGCAGCATCACCATTTGTAAGCAAAGCAGCACTTCTTGACAGCACAAAGGGATCAAACGGATGGTACGGACAACTTATAGTGGCATTGATGCAAAACTTTAAGATCGTAGGATTTTATAGAGGGCTTGATAATGATTCAACTGGCGGACTTATGCACCTCGAAACGAGATTTCCAAATGTCATCCCTACCGTTGTGTTTAGTGCTGGTTACGACAGAACAAGAGTAAAGAATTTTGGAGATTTGTTCAAGCTCGACGATCATTCGCTCCTCTACGCCTTTCTTGGCTATAAACCATATCCGTTTATGACTGTCGGAATGAACTACTATTGGACATTTACACCTGAAAACGGTACGTACTCAGTACAAAAGAGAGTCGAACCGCGAATAATGTTTAATTTTGCATTTTGAAAAGATAGCCAGGACACTAACTGGTGTCCTGGTTATAATTTTGTCTATCTCTGCAAACGCCATTTGTGCTGATGCCATTGATCGGCATCGAAGCATTGTCATTTACAAAGAAGTAAGTTTCCAGACAAAATATTTAACTTACCTTCTCTATACGAAGAGTATTTGTCGTTCCCCTTGCCATTAAAGGCGTCCCTGCAGTCAAGACAAACACATCACCCGCCGATGCAATACCAGCGCTCTTTAAAAGCCCGCTGATTCGAGTTAACATTTCATCGGTGTTCGAAATATACTCTACTTCGACCGGCTCTACTCCCCATACAAGTGTAAGTTTTCTTACAACATCGACATTGTCGGTCAATGCAAAGATCGATGCTTGAGGCCTGTGCTTCGAAAGCGCACGGGCTGTAGTTCCTGTAATCGAAATAGAAACAATAATCGAGGCACCAAGGTGTTCTGACAGCTCACATGCAGCATCTGCGATAGAATCTGTAAAATCCTTCCGAACCTTTTTAAACTCCAACTTCCTATCGAGCTCTATCAACCTTGGCTCTGATCGCCTTATTATCAGGTCCATAATTTTTACCGACTCCACAGGAAAACTTCCTGCTGATGTCTCCCCGCTCAACATTACAGCATCCGTCCCATCAAACACTGCATTAGCAACATCGGTAGCCTCAGCGCGAGTTGGGCGCGGCTCCCGCATCATAGAGTCCAGCATCTGCGTCGCAGTAATTACCGGCCTACCATATTCATTGCACTTTTTTATTATCATCTTTTGAAGAATTGGGACATCTTCAATTGGTACTTCAACACCAAGATCACCTCGAGCAACCATTACAGCGTCACTCGCTTTTATTATCTCATCGATTTCTTTCAGAGCTTCTGGCTTCTCGATCTTTGAAATAATGGCCTGATTCCCATTAAGCTTTCTTAAAACATCTCTTAGCTGAAGAACGTCTTCAGTTTTCCTTACAAAAGAAAGAGCAATGTAGTCGACACCTTCAGACACGCCAAATTTCAAATCTTCAATGTCCTTCTCTGTCAATGATGGTATACTGATTGGAACGCCAGGCAGATTTATTCCTTTGTGAGAAAGGAGAACTCCCCCATTGGTAACGACACATTCGACTTCTGTTCGACTCTTTGAAGTGACCTTTAACTCGATCAGCCCATCATCCATCAAAATCCTGTCACCAATTTTGACATCAGAAGGGAGTTCCGGATAAGTAACAGGTATTGTGTTCCCTGTACCAATCACCTGATCCGTAGTAAGAATTACCTTTCCGCCATTGACAAGCTCAACTCCCTCAGAGAGTTCACCTACCCTGATCTTTGGCCCCTGGAGGTCTTGAATAATTGCAAATCTGCGTCCAAACTCTCTTTCAAGGTCTCTAATAATCGAAATATGTCTGCCGTGCTCTTCATGATTTCCATGAGAAAAATTAAGCCTGAAAACATTTGCCCCAGCATTAATCAATTCTCTAATTCTGTCCTTGCTATCTGTAGAAGGGCCAAGTGTACAAATTATCTTCGTCCTGCGTTGATTATACCTCTTCAACTCTCCTATACTCCTTTATCAGCTTCAAAAGTTCAGGCATTGCACTTGCAGAAGATTCATAAATCGAAATATCAGCATATTCAGAAACTGGAGTTGGTTCGATGTTTATTTCCACTATAAATGATCCATTACGCTTTGCAATGAGTGGCAGCTGGGCTGCAGGATAAACCACTGCAGAGGTACCTATGACATACATTACATCAGACCTTCCCGCCGCTTGTTCTGATTTTTCCCACTCATGATGTGGAAGCATCTCACCAAACCAGACAATATCAGGCCTGATCAACCCGCCGCATTTCCGACAATGGAATGAATCATTTTCCTCGAAATCTTCACCATCGTACCTCGTCCCACAGTTTATACAATAATTGCGTTCAATATTCCCGTGGAGTTCACAAACGTTTCTGGAGCCCGCGCGCTGATGTAAATTATCTATGTTTTGAGTAATCAATGTAAAATCCTCATACATTCCTTCAAGTTCAGCAAGGGCTAAGTGCGCTGCATTGGGTTTCGATTCCCTTATTATCTCACGACGATGGCTGTACCAGGCTGAAACAAGTTCAGGGTTTTTCAAGAAAGCGTTAAAATTCGCCAGTTCCTCTGGATTCAATTTTGTCCATATACCGTTTTCTCCCCGAAATGTCGGTATCCCACTCTCTGCTGATATCCCGGAACCCGTCAGTACCGCTACGCGCCTAGCCTCCGCTAATACTTTGATTTCTTCTCTCGTCAACTTCATTTTTCTGGCACCAGTTTTAATATGTTTTCAGCATGATTTTCTTCAAGATCCAACGGAAAATATTTGACTTTTCCACTCAAATAATCGTGCAGCATATCGCGATAGTGGGGACTCAATAATTGTCCGCTCTCCCCGCCAGGAAAACTCAAATACATCCCCTGTTCATTCATAACAACGATCATCCTCATGGAAGGACCGATTATCATTTCAAAAGGATTCGTAAGCGAGTATTCACCATTGTTAACTGTTGTGTTTGATCCACCCCTTTCAAAGGGGCCAAGGTTGTACAACCGCCTAATTAGTGAATTCTTGCTGAGAAAATGCTTCAACTCTAATTCATGCAGTTTGCCCCATTGCCACCTCGAGGGATGGGGCCCAAAATGGTCTCTCAAAAACCTGAGTGACTCCCTGAGTGAGTTCACCATCTTAAAGGATAGAAGGGAGTCTCCATTTTGTGTATCGTACAAATACGACAGTCTTGTTGGATCTTTAATTATCCCTTCAATTACTCTTGTCGGGATATTACTCAGAAGTGAGTACTTTTTATAAAGATCTTCACCCAAAACAGGGACAAAGACTTCTCTAAGAAATTTCACAAAAAAAACATTCAATATCGATGCAGCTGTGCTTTTAGGTCCAATAAACCCATCAAAGTTCCTCAAATAAACAAGTTCTGCGGGCAGGTACCTGAGACTGTCGCACGACTTAATCAATCGTGCATTTAAACTGACAAAGAAAGGCGAGTAATAATCGTCCTGTAGTTCCCTGCATAGCTCAACCGACATTGGCTCGTGACTCTTAATGAAAGAGTTTATTCTTTCAATTCGGGACGACGGCTCATAAAGATTAGTGATATAATAAGGATAATTATTTACTGTCCTGTTATTTGCAGTTGCTATGAATCCCGAGTCGGGATTATAACCCGTTGGCAGTTCATCATATGGGATAAATGTACTCCATGAATAATTGGTATTCGAACCATCCTGCGGAAGAAATGGATGTAGATATCTCCTTAAAGGAATATTCCCGGCTGCTTTGTAACCGATGTTTCCCTTTACATCCGCATATACGAAATTTTGAGCAGGGGCTCCAAAAAATTGCAATGCATTTGTAAAGTCATGAAACGTTCGTGCAATGCCCAAAAGGTGTATTGCCTTAACTTCATCGCTTGGGAAATAAGCACTCCACTTCATTGTTACAACTTCACCTGCATTTCCGGGCAATTTCCCCACTGCAGTTAGACCATAGGAACTGTTAATCACATCAGATACTACAGGGCCGTGAACTGTCAATTTCTTTTGAAATACCACTCTTCCACTATCTCTTACGAAAACTGTATCTGTCTTAACATCAAAAGGAAGCCTCTTCCCGTCATACCAATAAAAATTGTTGTCGACAGAATCGACCCGTTCAACCAGGAAATCTGCATCGTCAGCCATTACGTTCGTCATACCCCAGGCAATATCTCTATTTCTACCTATTATTATTCCAGGCGCTCCGGACAACGTAACCCCCATTACATCCATATCGGGTGTGTGAATTACAGCCATATACCATTTCATTGGCTCACTAAAGGCAAGGTGGGGGTCATTGCACAGTATTGCTGAACTGGTGTTAGTTTTCCTACCTGAAACAACCCAGTTGTTGCTTCCAATCCCACCAATTGATCTTGAACCGAAGAGAAATTCATAAGCATGAACATTGGCCGAAAAGAACCCGTCCAGTTGATTCACCGACATCTTTAAGAGTTGTTCATTATTCAATCGATACCCCATTAACCCCGCCTTCCTAATTGTATTTTTGTTATGATCAATACCTGCGGCTGCCTGACCATTAAAATCCGGAATCAAAACGGACGCAGTCTTTTCACCAAATTTCGAATAAATCTCACCAAACACAGGCTTGGCCCACCATGAAAGATTTAGTTCCCACGCCATCAGTCGGGCAACTACAACACAGTCTAAAGGTCGCCACTTCTCAGGTTGAAACTTCAAAAAGGCAAACTCAACAGGGAGTGCCTTTGCAGATTTGAGATACGCGTTGACACCGCGAGAATACCAATGAAGAATGTTTCGACTTTCGGGTGAAATCGATACAAGCAAGCTTTCTGCCATTTCATTGAATCGCAAAGTCCTAAATAGCCTGTCTATATCAACTGTACTCGGACCAAATATCTCTGAAAGCCTCCCTTCTCCAAGTCTGCGGTACATCTCCATTTGAAAAAGCCTGTCCTGAGCATGTACAAAGCCAAGTGCAAAATAAGCATCTGAATCGGACATAGCATAAATATAAGGTACCCCACTGCTATCTCTTTCAATCTTTACAGTTGTGCCAATCCCGGATATAATCTCCTTACCACTTTCCTGTGGCAGAGATGATGTCCCAACACTTTTTAGAAACAACACAGCGCTCACAATTAAAATAATGAGCACAAGAGAAATCACAGCTATAATTAAGCGCAGGCGTTTCACTCGAGTAATTTAACAAAGCCCAACAGGAAATTGAAAGAGAATTTTAACTCCTGTATATCCTACCCCAGTTCTTTATTAACCCCCTCTCACAATCACATTGCTCCAAGCCCGAAGTAAAATCCTACAGAAACACTCGGAACGATATACTGCGATTGAGGCAACACAAAGTGCGAGAACAAATTAAAGTACGAGACTCCGCCATTGAGGTAGAGACCGACAAACCTGCTGACCTTGACTGTGTTCCCAATTCCCATATAAGCTGAAGCTCCCGATGCAAAGCGGGAGTTAGGCATGGAATACCCAAAAAAGGTTCCGTCCGTTGGAAATGCCCATCCAAGCAGCACACCAGCAGACGCATCACCAGACAGTACATATTCGAACTCTCCAAGTCGTTCCCTCAATATCGGAACGTGAGTCCCTATTTGAGCGGGAACAAGGAGTGTACGCAAACTGGCGGTTCCAAAGGGTGTACCATTATACAGCAAGCCATTATCTACGTCAATAACCGAAAGTTTGATGTAATACCTGTTATTGTGCAATGGGATCTCCCCCTGAGTGAAAACACCAAGGGAGGTTGCACCAAAAAGAACTGGGGAGTTGTCGGACAGTTCAGTAGATCGCTGGACAGCCTGGAAACCAGTTTCCTGTAAACCAGAATGACCTGAATTTAGCATTCTACCTGTCAACGCTGGATATACCACATCACTCCTTCCTGAAACAGGGACAAGAGACTGAGCAAATGACATCCCGGCAAAATGCAAAATGAACATTAAACCAGTTATGAAGATAGTGTTTTTCATGTTCTCACCTCAAAAGTTATATCGAAAACCAAGTAAAACGTTACTATTCACAACCTTTTCAGTCGTACTGCTATAGCTGTCATACTGAGTGTGCACAGCATTCCACCAACCCCGTTGATATGTCAAGTCTATATTAATGTTATGATGTATTAGGAAGCCAACGCCAACGCTGACGTACTTTTGTGCCCGATCAGATGAATCACCAACATAAGGGGAAGGATAGAAAGATCCTCCAGCTCTCACAAACGGCACAAGGTCGGAGTATAGCTGGTCAGCAAGCGCAATTTCCACACCAGCCCGCAGATTTAAAGTACTCCTGTATTCCTGTTTTATTTGATTGTTGAGGTTCGTAATGAAGTCGGCCGGTAAATTAGAATTGCTAAACTGAAGCTGAGTCCAGTCAATATATTCTAAATCTCCAGCAAAAGTTACCTGCTTTGGTCCACCAGATACACCAAAGCTGAATTTAAAGGGAGTGGTAACATTATAGCGGTTGTTTCCGTCTGGCGGCTGGTAACTTACAGTTGTACCTGAAAGGAAATTTGCCGTTCCCTTATCAGAAAACTTTTCGTCAACGGTTATAAAAGATGGTGTTTGAATTGCAATACCAATCCTGGCATAAGTTCTACCATCAAATGCTACTGCTCTATACATAAAGCCAACCTTTGCGTTCCATCCGCTCAGGTCTTGATTCACCTGATCTGAAAGGTGAAAACTCCCAAAACCCACAGCCCCACTCAAATCAGAGAGCTGCCCTCGATAAATACCAAGCGGATCAGTCTCGGTATATTCTCTCGTATACTGATAACTCCCACTTATCAAATTAATTGTAACGCCCAATGAAAAGTCTTCTGCAATGTCCACTCCCCCTGCCGCCAGCCAGTTGTTTAATCCACCCGATTGGTAGACAGTTCCTTTTTGTCCAACCTGCTTTGTAACTATAATATTCCCGAGCGTGTCCTCGAGTCCAACATTGAAAGGTATGTCGTAATTGACATTACTGTTGTAAAGTGATGGTATGATTGAGCTGTATGGATTGAAACCATCAAAACCAAGAGCAGAGTTAAAATCTGCTGCCCTGTCGTATCCAAATGCAATTACAAAGCTACCCCGAACAACTGCAAAAGGATAAACAATCCCAAGGTTGGTCAAATTAGTTTGTGAACTTGAAAGGGATGTCCCGTTCCCAAAGTAAACCGCATCATTGTTGTAACCGAGGAAATTTATGCCTGTTGTAAATTCATTTTGCCTTGACTGTACCAGACCAGCTGGATTGAAATAAACAGCATCAAACCCAACTGCATATCCTGTCATCGCATTTCCCATTGCAGCAGACCTGGCGCTGACACCATAACTATTTTTTCCAAGTCTTAGAGCATCCTCGGGAAACTGAGCAAGTGCATTTAGTGAGGATAATAAAATTGAAAAGAATCCAGTTGCCAAAATCACAGTTTTTCTCATATAATGATCCATTTCTAAATTGTGACCCTTTGATATTTTTCTTCTTGTCCCGCTGCTCGAATAAACGAAGAGCGTGGTACTTAAATTAAAGACATCCCTACCAAACTTTCAGTGGCGCGTCCTTCCTCCGCCTCCAGAACCTTCGCTGCTCTCATGAGAAGCTGGTGCCTGCATACCTATAGAGCGTGGAGAATTCCAGGAAGGTGCAATTTCCCTTTCCATGAACTGGTTTACAGGGGCATAATAGTTCTGCTCCATTCTCCTCTCTCGTGGAAAATTGGTAACACGAAGCGGGTACTCTCGAGGGCCTGGCTGTGCGAAACTCCTCATGTGATAATAATAGTAATTATTCGAACTTTCGTATTTTCTCACCCGTCCATCTCCACCTCCATCCCTCGTTGAACCTGAATCCCGTACGCGCGGTGGCGGTGCCGATTCAGGAGCTTGCTGGGGCTGCTGTTCTGGAGGGGGTGTACTATTTACCCTTGTTCTCTCCCTCGGCTGAGATGATGGAGAAGGTGAAGAAGATTGAGTTGGTGAACTGCTTTGAACTCTTGTTCTTTCAGTAGATCCCGAACCCTGACGCGTGTTGGCTGATGATGAAGAGGCACCAACACCGGAACCCGAGTTACTGTACGCTCCAGGCTGTGACGTCGGGACAGTCTGAGGTGTCCCATATCCACTGTTGTCTCTCCCTCTTGTATCGCCAAAATTTCTTACTCTTCCAGGCGCAACATTTTCACTACCGTAATAGTAATAGTACGGGTAATAATAATAAGGAGAATAATAGTAGGGAGAATAGTAACCGTACCCGTACCCATATACAGGTCCTGCATAGGGATAATAATAGTAAGCAAACGGATCATAATACCAGGACGGATACCAACCACTCCAGCCATACATCCATGCCCAATCACTGTTCCACCACCATTGACCAGGTGTAAAGTAGTTAAAACCAAATCCAAATGTGGAACCTGGCCACTGATTGCCATAGTAATAATAGTTATTTGTTATTCCAGTGTTGGTCGTATCATATCCGTAGTTGTAACCGTATCCACTATTTGAATAATCCCCCTGTGTTGTTGCAAACTGTGTATAGCATCCTGCCAACCCTATTGCGAACAACCCTGCAACTGCTATTGAAAAAACCTTTTTCATATATCACCTCGCTCTTATTTGACGAGCATTGTACACTTTTGGCTTAACTCCTCGTGAAAAATGCCCTGGGATACCAACCCGTTGACGAAGACCGCCCGGCTTTGGAGCAACTAAATGCGGAACTGGGTATCGATAAATCACCAGCGGTACAGGCACAACGCAAGGAACCGGGTAAACTGGCGGTGGAACTATTATTGCTGGTGGATTGTAGAAAATGTAATAATTATTCACCATTTTTCTTGTGGTAAGCGTATCACCGCCGTGACCATTTGCAATCATAAACGATATCAAAACTAATGCAACCATCACCGTTCCCTTGCACTAATTTCATTAACGCATCTATGTAATGCAAGTTCCAGAAGCACTATTAAAAATTTTTAACTCTGTTTTCACATTGCTTGCACATACTCAAGCCTGACAACACGAAGACTCCCATCGGTTGTCTTCTTCAAGTTAAGGATATTTTTGTAATCAAACTCCAGTGTAAATCCCCCACCGATGCTCCACCTTACCCCAGCATTGATAAAACCGAGTCCTTTTTTAGAGCTGTCGCCCTGGTTGTCATTTATCCCAAAGTTATATTCAAACAAAAGTGAAATATCCCTCCCGAACGACTTATCTGCTCCGACATAAAAGTTTATATTCTTATTTCCATCTCCATTTTCGAGTGAATAGTTCACCCCACCATGCAGTCCAAGATAACCTAACATAGTGAAATACTTCGAAGCAGAAGCAAAAAATCCTGGGGACTTAAAAGTGTATCTGTTCAAGTCTGTCAAATATCTATCTTTCCCCTGCGAATCGAATCCAACCGCAATAGCAGGTGAAGCCTCAGTTTCATCAAGTACCCTGAACCTGATATTTACCCCCGGGTACCTGTTCCAATCCGGGGTGCCAGACCCAATGATGTTGGTACCACCATAACTTAAACCAAATGTCAGCCTGTTGAATGCCCCTGCTTCAAGCGAAACAAGCATACCGCTCATTTCATAAAACTGAACCCCCATTGCTACCATTCCGTTTTTCAAAATACCTGCTGTTGGCATATCTACCAAATAACGGGGTTCAACCTGCGCGCCTGTTCCTGCACTTCCAGTAACTTCCCCAGCAAGTGAAGATGTGGAGATTAGAAGTAATAGCAAAAAGGAACTTAATTTCATCTCATTCTCCTCTTATATGTCTTCATCACCAAATGTCTTCTTTATATTGCCCGATTTCTGCAAGCTCTTTTCAGATTCAATTGAATCTGACGAGTCTTCCCGTAAGACTGGAGGTACTGCACCATGTTTGTATTCTTCGGCTGGCTCTATAGCTTTAGGTTCATTAAAAGCTTCGAAAGCTTTTTCAGTCAATTGATTACGGTCTTTAATCAGTTCCTCAATGTCATAAAACAAAATCTTTCTGTCCTTATATACAAACTCTCCATTAATCATCAAATCAGTCACATCTGAGTCCTCAAAATCTTCTATAATTATCCTCAATATATCATCATTATTGCCTTTACCAAAAAATCTTGTGGAAAATTTCCTCGAGTTAATAAACGTTAAGGTAGCCGACATACCTGGCTCTATCGCCCCAATTCTCGAAGAAAGGTTGAAAATGTCAGCTCCGTTTTTCGTGCACGCTGCAAGTGCTTCTGATGGCGACACATCGAATGATAGTAAAGCCTTCATTTGGTTAAACAATCCAGGTGATTTCCAGTCAGAGCCAACTGCATATTTAACAAATGCATCTTTTACCCTCTTGAAAGATTGCAAGTTGTGTCTGATTGGAATGATGACAGCTTTTGACCCATTTGATGCAGCCAACTTTAACTGTTGAAAAGATGAGTTCTCAAGCCCAACAAGTATAGTACGCGGTCCGAGCAAATTGCTCTTTTGCATCAGGTATATCATCCCTTTGCCAAAGCTGGTACTCGTTGAGGACACGTCCTCAGGCGTCTCATCCACATGTGCAGATATCCATTCAGTTCCTTCAGTAACTGTTCTTGCGACTGCACTCAAGCCAAAAAGGGTCATATCCTTTTGAAATGGTAAGCTACACCCGCGCTTAAAATCTCTCTCCACTATCTTCTTCAAGATCCCCGCCTGCTGGTCATTCGATGCAAAAGCTGCTGCAACTAATCCTACGCCCTTTAGAGCTGAATACATTCCGCGAACTCCAGCCTCATTGCCAATCAATCCAAAAGCTAATCCACCAACCCCATTTTGAACAGATCCACAAAAAGCGGTGCGATACATCTTTTCGTAAAAATTTTCATCTTGAGAGTTAAGAACCATTTCATACTTATGGTGAACATCACTTCTCCATTGCGAAATAGGGAGTGCTGATTCGAAGTTGCGGGCTATAACCCCTTCGGGATGGTAATGTGCATTAAAAAAAGCAGGCATTATGACTTTCCCTTCAGCATCTATTATCGATCCAGAGGGATATTTTCTCAAAAGATGGGCTATGTCCTTTGAAACTTCAATGATGAGATCCCCTTTCAGCACCAGATTGTTAAAGCCTGTTATTCCTTTGTTGTCTTCACCAACAACAAATCCACCACTAATTATTTTCACAGGCACAAACGAAGATATCAATTAATGCCAATCCTTATTAGTAAGTTTCGAGCCGACAAAATTGCCAACATCTTTTTCAATTTAATCGCATCTTGTACCAATTAAAAGATCCTTATGAAAATCGATGTTCGACCAAATTCCACATCTTTATTTATTAAACTTTAATCTTATGAACTGTCCCATCCTTCGTATCCTCTAAAATAACGCCAATTTCCTTCAGTCCAGACCTGATACGATCTGCAAGCTCAAAATCCTTCCTCATCCTCGCTTCACTTCTCAAAGACTTGAGAAGTTCAATCAACATATCCATTAGGCTATCACTCGCAATTTGACCTTTACTCAAAGAGTTAAGAAGCTCAATCACTACGTCAATCAGGTTATTAATGGAAATCTGACCTTCACTCGTCAAAGACTTGAGAAGGTGAGTCAGTTTCTCTATTCGGTTATCGGCTACGCTAACCTCATCAGGCTTTCTCGGCTCGCTAATCGTTAGATATGTCTTGGGAAGGGTGGGAGGCATTATACCCAGTACATCCCCCAATAGTCTGTATAGAAAATAATAAACAGCTGCTCCAGTTTCATCGGAAAATCCATTTGAAGAATGAATGATGCTGTTGACTTCTCTTAACAACTCGAAAATCACACCAATAGCCAGAGGCGTATTGAAATCATCCAGCATTGCTTCAAGCCATTGGTCATAGTACTTGCGAAGGTTGACAGGATCAACAGGTAAATTCTCTGGATATCCACTTTCTTCCCATGCCTCTTTCGCACTCTTATCATTCTTTACAAATTTTTTAAGTTCACTTATAGTATTTCTTAAACGCTCGAATCCCTTTGCGGCTGAATCAATAGCCTCTTCGGAGTAGTCGAGTGGACTTCTATAATGACTTTGCAGTATGAAAAACCTGAGTACAACAGGGTCGTATTTTCTAAAGGCGTCCTTCAGAGTCACAAAATTCCCTAACGACTTGCTCATCTTTGTCCCATTGACAGTGACCATATTGTTGTGCATCCAGTATCTCACAAACTGTTTTCCTGTAAGAGCTTCGCTTTGAGCTATTTCGCATTCATGATGAGGAAACTGATTTTCTATCCCACCACCATGTATATCAAACGTTTCACCAAGATATTTCATACTCATTGTTGAGCATTCTATATGCCAGCCAGGATAACCTTCTCCCCACGGTGAAGGCCATTTCATAATGTGTCCAGCTTCAGCCCTTTTCCACAATGCAAAGTCAACAGGATTTTTCTTGTCACTTCTCACGTCGATTCGAACGCCCGACTGCAAATCCTCCAGCTTCTTACCGGAAAGTTTGCCGTATTCCCGAAACCTGGAAACGTCAAAATAAACATTCCCGTCCACCTCATAAGCAAATCCCTTTTCAATTAATTTCTTTATAAACTCTATTTGTTCAATTACATGTCCAGCAGCTCTTGGAGAAATATCGGGTCTAACAACCCCCAGCCTATCCATATCCTCGAAATAGCTGCGCATATACTTTTCGACGATTTCCATTGGATCCACTTTATCCAGGCGAGCCTGTTTCTCAATTTTATCTTCTCCTGAATCAGCATCGTCGGTCAGATGACCGACATCGGTAATATTCTGGACATATTTGACCTTGTAACCAAGGAACCTGAGAAACCTGACAATTACGTCAAATGAAACGTAACTTTTAGCATGTCCAACGTGTGAATGATTGTACACAGTTGGTCCACAAACATAAATTCCAACATGACCCGGGAGTAGTGGAACGAATTTCTCCTTACTCCGTGATAAAGTGTTATAAATGTACAAATCTTGATTCATTTCAATCCTATTAATTCTTTTGCCCCCTCAATGCCAGCCCTTGTAATGTCATCGCCACTCAAAAGTCGAGCGACTTCCTGAATACGCTCGTCTTCTGAAAGACACCTCACCCTTGTTACAGCTCTCTTCCCCTTAATCCCCTTTTCAACCAGAAAATGCTTGTCAGCTTTCCCCGCAATTTGCGGAAGATGCGTTATAGCAATTATTTGATGAAAGCTGGACAAATTTTTTAAAGATTTTCCTACCTTTGCCGCAATTCTACCACTTACGCCTGTATCAATTTCGTCAAACACAAGAACAGGGAGACGATCGCTCTTAGCCAGAATTGTTTTCAGCGCAAGCATAATCCTCGAAACTTCTCCACCAGAAACAATCCTGGCAAGCGGCTTAGGCTGTTCACCAACATTCGTGGAAACATAAAACTCAACTTTGTCGAATCCCTTGACATCGGTTTCGTAAAAATCATTGCCAAGCTTTACAAGGGGTTTCATTTCTGGATTGGCATTCTTGTAAACTACGTTTTGGATGTTAATTTCAAATTTTGCCTTTTCTATTCCTATATCTGCAAGTATATCTGTAATACTTGCTGAAACATGTTCCGCAACCTCCCTTCGTTTCATTGACAATCTTTCAGCAATTTCAGAAAGGTCCCTCCTTTTTGCATCCACATTAGACTTAAGTCTGGAAATTTCATCGTCGAAATTCTCAGCCAGCTCAAACTCCCTCCCAATTTTCTGACGATATGAGATTACAGCTTCGATTGATCCACCATACTTTTTTTGAAGCATCGTAAGAGCACCAATTCGGTCCCTAATCTCCTCGAGGCGCTGTGGGTCGAATTCGATCCGACTGCTGTAATTTTGGAGTGAATGAGTAATCTCATCCACAATTGCCCTGGCCGTTTCCGTTTCATCTTTCAATTCCGCAAAGGAGGGGTCGATTTCTGACAAATCCTCAAGTTGATTCCTTGCAATCACTAGCTGATCATGAACGGACGAATCAGTTTCATACAACATTTGATAAAGTCTTGTTGTAGCTTCATATAGTCTTTCTGCATTTTGCAAGATTTTCAATTCGGATTCGAGTTTCTCCAGCTCACCTGGCTGCGGATCGACCAAATCGATCTCTTTTATTTGAAAAGAGTAAAGCTCCTTCTTTTCATTCAACGAATCTCGACGTGAGATCAACTCACTTAAGCTGTCAATCAAGCTGGAAAGTTCAGAATACTTTTCACGGAAACTCTTAATCAGACCATCAAGTCCGCCAAAATCATCGATTAAATCAATGTGCGTTTCAGACCTGAGCAAAGACTGATGCTCGTGCTGACCATGTAAATCAATAAGCATATCCCCGAGAGATTTCAGCTGAATGATTGGGACTGGAGTGTCATTTACAAAGCCCCGACTCTGACCCCTGTTGTTTACCTCTCTTCGAACAATAATTTCATCTTCTGAATCAATAGACATATCTTTCAGGAGATCTTTCACACGCTTGTTTCCCGCAATATTGAAAACAGCTTCAACAACAGACTTGTCGGCACCTGAACGAATCATGTCTGTAGATGCACGTTCCCCTAACACCAGACTTAACGCATCGATGATTATAGACTTACCTGCTCCTGTTTCGCCTGTTATTATGTTCAGACCTGGCCCAAACTCCAGATCCAGCTGATCAATGAGAGCGAAGTTTTTTATGAAGAGAGTCCTTAGCATTTTGCCCTATTTAATATTAAAATACTTTGCTTCTGGATGATGAACAATGACAGCAGTGGTGCTCTGCTCGGGCACAAGCTGGTACTCTTCAGTCAGGGTCATACCAATACGCTCTGGACGCAGAATTTCAAAAAGCTTCACTTGATCTTCTAAATTAGGACACGCTGGATACCCGAAGGAATAACGAGATCCTTGATATCCCTGAGAAAATAAGCGCTTGATTTCTGGAGAATCCTTTCCAGCAATCCCCAGTTCCTCCCTGACAACCTTATGCCAGTATTCAGCAAGTGCCTCTGCGCTTTCCACGCTAAGTCCATGTAAATACAAATACTCAAGATATCGATTGGATTCAAAGAGCTTTTTCGTATAATCAGATGCCTCGCCGCCAATGGTAACGGCTTGCAAAGCAACAACATCAAGCTGACCGGAGTCGACCGACTTAAAGAAATCCGATATACAGAGGAATCTATCGCTGGTTTGCCTTGGGAAATGAAATCTCACCCATTCAACCAGCTGATCTCTCTCGATTTTCTGAGGAGAAATTGTCATCCACTTCCTGTAAAGTTCAGTCTCATTTTGCGGTTTATAAATTATCAAATCGTTCCCATCTGACTGACAGGGAAAATACCCGTAGACCACTTTTGGCTTGAAGATTCGTTCTCTTTTTACCTTTAGCTTTAATTCATCGAGAACAGGATAAACTTCTTCTTGAAGAATCCTTTTATATTCCTCCTCTGTCTTCCCTTTTCTCGAAACCTGCCACTGTCCTCTAATTAGGGCAACTTCGTTCAAATACCTCCAGATTGTCTCGAGCTTAATGTCTGTAACTGTTGTACTCCCATAAAATGGAGGTGTTGGCACGGGAACTTCCCGACTCACATTACTCGTCATTAAGACAGCAGGGATTTCAACTTGTGAATACTTTGACCCATTTATACTATGGAATTTGCCTTTAGGTTTATTATCGAGCGAGACTGCGTTTGAACTAACCTCTCTTTCTGCATCGACTTGTTGAGATGATGAGGTAATCTTCTCCATAAAACGCAACCCATCAAATGCGTCGTTAGCATACTCTACCGTTCCATAATAAACGCTCCTCAAGTCATTTTCGACATATCGTCGGGTAAGTGCAGCACCGCCAAGAACAACAGGAATCTTGTATCCCCGCTCCCTCATTTGTTCAAGATTTTCCTTCATTACAACGGTCGACTTAACCAATAGGCCGCTCATGCCAATTGCATCTGCCTTATGTTTCTCAGCAGCCTCAATTATTTGCTCAATTGGTACTTTAATTCCTAGATTTATTACCTTGTAACCATTGTTCGTCAAGATAATATCTACAAGATTCTTTCCAATGTCATGAACATCGCCCTTGACGGTTGCAAGGACCATCACACCCTTTTCAGACCCTTCGACTTTCTCCATGAAGCGTTCAAGAAAATTTACAGCAGCTTTCATAGTTTCTGCAGACTGCAATACGAACGGCAGTTGCATCTGTCCGCTTCCAAAAAGTTCACCTACAACCTTCATTCCATCAAGAAGAATCTCGTTTATAATCTGGAGTGCAGAATACTTTTCCAGTGCCTTCTTTAAATCGTCATCAAGGCCAATCCTATCTCCGTCGACAATTCTCCTCTTGAGTTTGTCCTCAATCGTCAGGGACTCCTTTGTATCTTTGTCTTTCGATTCAAATTTACTTCCAGAGTAATAATTCATTAGTTCAACAAGCGGATCATATACACATTTCATTTCCGCCATATTCATTCCCCTACGACCTCAAACTTTCTCTCATCGAAAATTAGCTGTCTGCACAACTCACGTCCTCTCTCATCTATTTTGTAAAGGGGCATTATCTTTTGAGCATTTACAATTGCCATATCGAGTCCAGCCTCGATTGCATAGTGCAGGAACACTGAGTTCAATGCATTTCTGGCAACTGGAGTCAATCCAAAGGATATGTTTGAAACACCCAACAACGTATGTACATCTGGAAAAGCCTTTTTGATCATCTTGATTGCTTCGAGTGATTCAATTGCTGCCTTTCGAAATTCCTCATCACCCGACCCGAGCGTAAATGTGAGCGTGTCGAAAATCAAATCCTGATCACGCATTCCGTATTTGTTTATTGAAAGGTCACGGATACGCTGAGCAATCTCAAATTTCTTTTCGCGTGTCTTTGCCATACCGCTTTCATCGATCGTCAGGGCAACTACAGCAGCACCATATTTTTTACACAACGGAAGGACTTTCTTGATTCTTTCTTCCCCATCTTCCAGGTTTATCGAGTTAACTATTGCTCTTCCGCCATACAGCTTTAACGCCTCCTCTATAACCCTGTACTCGGTTGAATCGATCATCAAAGGAAGCGATACCTGAGTATTGAATCTCCGCATCACTTCCCTCATATCCCGGACCTCGTCCCGTCCGACATAAGCAACGCACAGGTCAAGGATATGCGCCCCCTCCTTTATTTGTTCCCTGGCAAGCGATACCATTCCATCATAATCATCAGAAAGAAGAAGATCCCTGAACTTCTTAGAGCCATTTGCATTGCAACGCTCACCGACAATCACAGGTGGCGGGTCAATGTGAAGAGGGGCTGATGAATATAGAGAAGACACAGATGGAGTAAAGGAAAAACTCCTTTCCTTTGGCTTGATCTCAGAAGCAATTTTCACAAGTCTGGAAATATGATCTGGTGTCGTCCCGCAGCACCCTCCAATGACATTCACACCAAATTCTGAAACAAATCTTTTCATCCAGTACTCGAGCTCATCTGGAGTGAGGCGGTAGCAAGCCTTGCCACCTATGTTTTCTGGAATACCAGCATTTGGCATTACAAATACCGGCTTTGGAGAGTTCTCGCACAAGTATCTTACATTTTCTTCCATTTCCTTTGGTCCAGTAGCGCAGTTCATCCCAAAGACAGTTACAATGTCATACGGCTCAATTGTCGTCAATGCGGCAGAAATTTCAGTGCCCATCAGCATCGTACCCATAGATTCTATTGTAATCGAGACGATGACTGCAGTATCCTCACCCCTTTGCTGGAACACCTCATACATTGCAGCAAGTGCCGACTTGGTCTGGAGGAGATCCTGGCATGTTTCCACGATGAGAAGGTCTGCTCCACCATCAAGGAGTCCATTTACTTGCACAGAATAGGCTTTCTTCATTTCATCGAATTCGATGTGGCCCAGGGATGGGAGTTTTGTAGTAGGACCCATTGATCCAGCTACAAATCTTCTCCTGCCAGATGTTGAAAATTCATCAGCAACTTTTCTGGCAATTTCAGCAGCACGTTTGTTGATTTCATAAGCGCGATTAGCCAACCCATATTCGTTCAGCACTATTGATGTTGCTCCAAAAGAGTTGGTTTCGATGACATCAACGCCAACTTCGAGGAAACTTCGGTGAACCTTTTCTGGAGCGTCTGGCCTTGTGATATTCAGGTATTCGTTGCAACCAACGAAACTTTCACCACCAAAATCTTCGGCAGTAAGGTTTTGCAGCTGAAGATTAGTTCCTGTAGCGCCATCGAAAACAAGTATTCTATCTTTTAAAATCTCGAGAAGTTCTCTTCCTGTCATATTCTTGCTCTTAATTTAGGCGTGAATCGAAGGAAATTCAAATTTTAATTAATTATTGCACCCTGTGTTAATCTCATCGGGCTATAAAAGGATTTCCAGGAACCTTCCTATTGTCATATGTGTTGAAAAACTCGTCAATTTATTTTCATATGTTGTAGAGGTTTGGACAACAGTCTCGAGAATAAAACTGGCGTACCTTAACGTTGTAAAAACACATAACAAATATATCAACAAAAAGGTACACCAACGGCAAAATACAGAACCAGAAGAACAATAAAGGAAAGCACAAAAATGAAAACTATCTTACAAAGCGAAGCACCAAGCAGACTTAAGCTATTGATCTTTTCATTCATGTTAGCTTCAATTAATCCGTTACATGCTCAATGGATGCAAACCAACGGACCTTACGGCGGGACCGTAAGGTGTCTTGTCGCTTCAGGCACCAATCTTTTTGCAGGGACTGAGGATGTGGGAAGTTCAATGAAACCAGGGAAA
>Ga0207433_10004925_pt1 | contig 24221 bp, 19 predicted proteins | sample YelNatPaOPGAMG01_FD_187559 | JGI IMG/M metagenome (GOLD analysis project Ga0207433, IMG submission 187559) | Hot spring thermophilic microbial communities from Obsidian Pool, Yellowstone National Park, USA - OP-RAMG-01 (SPAdes) (version 3) | ecosystem: Environmental > Aquatic > Thermal springs... | reverse complement strand
GCGGGTGCGATAGATGTGCGGTGCTTCGTCTCCCGTTGCCGAGGCGTCTACGGCGGCATAGGCCTCGGCCGGATCGATCCGGGACGCCTGGATGTTGACGATGCCGTGGACGGAGATTCCGGGCGGCGTCACATCCTGCCAGTGCTTGCCGTCGTCACGGGTCAGGTAGATCACGCCGTTGTTGCTGCCGGTCCAGATCACCCCGGCCCGCAGGCGCGACGGTGACAGCGACACGATGGCATCGCCGTGGTGCACGCCCTCAGGCGGGGGCACCGGAGCCTTGCCGGGATGCGCGGTGAGGTCCGGACTGATCTTCGACCAGCGATCGCCACCGTCACGAGTGCTCCAGACGTTCTGCGTGGCGTAGTACAGGGTGTGCGGGTGCTGCGGCGAAAACACGATGGGGGGCGAGATGGCTCGCCGATAGACGGTATCGCTGACCGCACTGATCGCGCCCACACCGGGGTCGACGATCCGCGCGCCCCATGTCCTGCGATCGAGCTTCTGCAGGAAACCCATGTTGCCGCTGCTGAAAATGACATTCGGGTCGGACGGGTCGAGGGCTACAAATCCGGTTTCCCAGCCAGGCAGCGGAAACCAGTCGAGGTTGGATATCTCGCCCATCGGGCCGCGGCTGGCCACGGCGACCGTACCGCTGTCCTGCTTGGTGGCATAGACCCAGTAGGGGAAGCGGTTGTCGGTGGTGATGCGGTAGATCTCCGCCGTGGGCTGGTTGTACCAGAGGCTCCATGTGTTGCCGCTGTCGAGGCTGATCGAAGCGCCCTGGTCGCCGCCGTAGACGATATGTCGTGGATCGGACGGGTCGATCCACCACTGATTCGGATCGTCGCCGCCCGGAGCACCCTTGAACGCCACCAGCGTATGTCCGCCATCAGTGGAGCGGTAGACGCAGGTGCCCATGGTATAGACCACATCCGGATTGGCCGGATCGACCAGCACCTGCTTGCTGGACGTGTAGATGGTCTTCGTCGCGAGCGACCAGTGTTCGCCGCCGTCGTTCGAGCGGTATAGCCCGTGCTGGTTCAGCAGGTAGACGCGCTGCGAGTGGGTGCCGTCGGCGACGGCAGTGGGTCCGGCCATCGCCGGCAGGCCGTGGCCTTGCAGCTTGGTCCAGGTCAGGCCCTCGTCGGTGGACTTGTAGAGTGTGCGCGGTGCCGGATGCTTGAATAGCGAATAGCCGGTGGTGCCGGGCGGGTGGTAGGTTTGCGCCACCGTGGCGAAGACCACGCGCGGATTGTCGCTGGCCCAGGACAGGTAGGTGGCGCCGAAGCTGGGCCCGGCGGCCAGCACCAGCCGCCAGGTGCGCCCGCCATCGCTGCTGCGGAAGACGCCGCGCTGGCCACCCCGCTGGTGCTGCGTGCCTCGTACCGCGGCCAGAAGCAGGTCGGGGTTGTGCGGATCGACCAGCAGCCAGCTGATGGCGCCGACCTGTTTCAGCCCGGTGTTGTACCAGTGCGCGCCGGCATCGGTCGACTTCCACAGCCCGCTGCCGTACTGCACGCCGAAAACGCTGCCGGTGCCCGCGTAGATGACCGACGGTTTCGACTGCGCCACGGCCAGCGCTGTGACGCCGCGGATCGCGTGTACGGCATCGGTCACAGGGTGCCAGGTCACGCCGGCATTCTCGGTCTTCCAGACGCCACCGTTGTCGGTGCCTACGTAGCCGATCGCCGGTTGCCCGCGTACACCAGCGACCGAATCCACCTTGCCTGCGATGAATGGACCAATGTTTCGCCAGTGCATGCCGTGAAGCAATGAAGGACTTACCTGGGCATGTGCCACGGATGCGATGCAAAAGGCCGTGGCGATCAACGTCGCCAATCCGCAGGCACGGACCGAATTCACTGCAAACCGCTGGGTCATGGCAGACCGGCTCCCGATGTGGTGGATCGTTGTGCGTCGCCGTCATGCACGGGACGCGAGGGGGGATCATTCCCGAGTATAAGCGGGTAGCGAGCGGACATAGCGATGAGTTGTCGCCGCGTGCTTGAACTGGCCAGAACGACGGGCCCGCTCCCCAGGGCGGGGAGGCGAGGGGTTCTGCTGGTCATCGGACTCCGCTGTCATGCCCACGTGGGCATGACAGCGGAGTCCTTGATGGCTTCGAGCCGGGGTCTGCGCGCCAGGGGCGGGGCATGCGCACACTTTGCCTGGAGCCAACGAGCAAGGAACGTGCGCCCTTGGCCAGATCAACGGCCTGGCAGTCCGGCGGGGATCAGCAGACGGTGGCCTCGGAACCGATGCCGGTCTTTGCCGCGCACCCCATCGTGATCAATGAATGGCTCTTGGTGCACTGCCACCTGCATGCAACTGCTGGTAGGCGACATTTTGCAGCGACTTTGCCTGATCCGGCGAAAGGCCGAGATCCCATGCTGCTTTTTCTCCCTGCCCCAGCGTCCGTGGGTCCTTGCCCGTGATGGAACCAAATACCATCAGTGCCTCGAGGTAGTAGCCATACACGCTCGCGTGATGGTTGTCGTATGTCCAGAGATCGACACGTCCAGGCGAAATGCCGTCGTACGGATTGGAGTCCGCCACGTGCTCATTGATGGCACGGTTGAAGGCCAGTCCGACGGGTATGACACCGTCGATATTGGGGTTGCTGTCGGCAACCTTGAGATAGGTGGCATTCAAGTCACGACCCATGGCCTCGATAGGCTGGCCGTACCAATGTCTACCCTTCGCATGAATCTGATCAGGGCACGACCACGTCGCAAGCAATCGAATATCAGCCTGCGGATTGCGATTTTTGAACAACGCCGCGAGCTTGCCGCTATAGATGCGGAAGTTGGTCGGATTGCCCGGATGATATGGATCGAGCATGCTTTGTTCCTGCATGATCACGTGATCCCAACGGTGATCGATCAGGTGTGCCTGATGCAGGTAATGGTTCTTCAGCGTGTAGCCACCAATGGTCTCCATGCTGACTTGGTAATCGAGTCCGGCTTCCTGCGTGAATCGCTTGAACAGCGCCGGCACGCCCCCATACCGGTTGCCGTTAAGATCGTGGATCGTGTTGGCACGATATCGAAGTACGGGAGAGCCGTATCCGTAAACGAAGCTGTTTCCGACAAACAAGATACTCTGCGACGTCTTCGCCCATGCGGGCAGTGCCAATGACATCATCGCCGATAAGGAAATCAGGATCCAAAACCAGTGCGTGTGTTTGCGTTGCGATGATGAAGGGGAATTCGAAATCATGGTGCTCCTCCAGGTTTTACCGTGAGACAGCGTTCAATCATCCTCAAACACCATAATGTTCGGGCGGCGTCTATATCGCAAGCCAAATCGTCCCAGCGACAACGAGCAGCCACGTGTCGCTGACCAGTTCAGGATCCAGGCAGCTGTTCGCCAACACCACCTCGATCAGGCAAGGACACGCATCGACCTGGACCCATCCAATGTTCGTGCGGATTCGAAAAGCCAAATCCGCGCCGTGATTCGTTATGCACGCACGTTGAGGGACTTTTTGCAGGTGAGGCCAGCCTATCTTCCGCCGATATCGCTATTGCTAAGGCGGCTGCATGTTCCGCTGCTTGCGGTGCGGGATGTCGTTGAAGAGGCCTGCGACTTCTACGAAGACGCTTACTCAGTACAGGGTGACAAGACGACCCAGAGGAGGTTTCGTTCCGCCTATCTAAATGCGATGAATGCCATGTCGGCGAAGAAGCTACACGCGCCAGACACCTTGGAGCATATCGTGAGAAATGTGGCTGACCATGCCGGGGTGGCCCTGGCCATCGCGAAGCACGCTGTCCGCAGTACTGCTGTGGTGCAGGAGGTTTGGGGTGATAACCAACTTCAGCGATACAAGCTGGAAATGCCGATCGAGGCGGCCGTCGAGTGGTTTGTTAAGAACAGGAGCTGTTCTTGGAATGGAGCGAATAAGCGCACGAGGTGAGATATGGTGCGTTGGGTAGCAATCTGGCGGCAAGGTGCGTGGAGCCCATCACCGATGAGTGCCGCCGAGGATGGCGGATTTCGGCCATAACCGGTCGCTCAAAAAGTGTACTCTTCCCCCTGCTTTCGGATGCTCCAGGGTGGCCAGCTTTGACCTCTGACTCCAGCGTTAGGAACCCAGTGACCCTTTCCCTTGCGGAACGCGATCTACTCAGCGCGCTCTCGCTCTACCTCGCTACAAAGGGAACTGCCCTGAGGTCCGCCCTCAGACTGCGAGCACCGCTCACAAGTGAGCAAGCGCTGGATCTTCGTATCCACTACTCCAACTACTTCGTAAATCTTCTTTCAGCGATTGAACTAATCCGCGAAGGCCCCGCGCCAACTTCAAGACAATTCTCCGACGCACTGGATGCGGCGTTCAGCATCCCTAAATTTCCAAACGGCGCAGAGAACTACGCTTACATACGAGAGTTACGCAACGCAATCGTCCACCGCGGCTTTGATATTGCCTCAGCTGCCCACTTTGCAGCTGGGATTCCGCTTCTGATAGCTCCAAGCACCATTGCGAATCGAGGCGGAAATCATCATTACAAGGCGTTCAGCTACTATGTCCTCGGCATTGTTGAACGATGTGAAGCAGTAGTCGGACCCACTATCGAATCCCACTTGAGCACTCTTGGTCTGCTAGAACGAGCTCCCGATCATCAGGAGGTTCTATCAGAATTCCTCGAACTCGTTGACCAATCCAGCGTCATGCCAGAGTGGGCAAAAAAAATGGCTCGTGAAAACATGGGGGAAATTGACTATAAAGTAAGTCATTTGACATCGATCGCAAAGCTGCGTGACCTACTGAAACCGGCTAGTGTGGTCCCGAACAGCGCCTAACTCCTCGCTAGAGCCGAACACAGATAGCCGTTACTGTCGCAGTGTCCACCCGAACGGAAATTTGCGTGTAGGAATGACTGCCTCGGCTCGATCTCTGCCGGCCGAGCTTGCCTCCGGAGTCATCGAGCCCTTGAGGGCCGTAATCGGCCAAGAGCTGCCGTTTAACGCATGAGCTCAGGAGATTTTGAGCCGGTGATAGAAGCCGCGGGCGATGGATCTAACGTCACATGCTGCGTTATCAGGTTTTTAGCCGCACACGCACGAACTGCTCAAGGTCACTGCAAAATGCGTCGTTCGCTCGGCACCATAGTGCGAGAAATGCACCTCGAACCACAGCTTCAGGAACGAATCCAATGGCTATTCCAAGCTGGTTAAAAAGAAGATGAGGATCCCTATTGGTTCTGGCAATTTCCTCACATTGCCGGCGCACGTTCTCTTGAGCTTCGGGCGCGCGCTGACATGATACTGTGAGGACCGCAAGGTCAGTATCCAATCTGCCTTGCACGAAACCGTAAACCTCAAGCTCCGGTTGCTCTCCAGGAAGCCGGATGATGCCATTTTCCGGCGCTTCATCCTGCTCTGAGTCCCCGTCAATCACGCAGATCGATTGGAACTCGACCGAAGGATTGTTCAGATGTCCCCGATGAGTCGCGACGGCGTTGCCATCGCCATGAACCGCATGAACCTCGACCTGCTCATAATCTGACCCAAGTCGCTCGCGCAGAATCGTCTCCACCCAAGCTTTTGCGAACTCATCTTCCACAAAGATCGCAAGTTGCTTGTCCACACGACCCGAAACGGCGCGCAACGCCTCGACGGATAATCTACCCTGCTTCAGTTTTCCATCTATTGACGCCCAGATGGCTTCACTGGGAAGAGGTATGAGCGCATGGTCGCTATGGGTAGTAAATATCGTCTGTATTGATTTTCTGTCAGCCACATCGATGAGGTATTCAACCATTCGCTTGGTGGCGACCGGGTGCAACCCATTTTCAATCTCTTCTATGAGGATCAAGCTGTTCTCGGCTGCTCGTTCGATTTTTGTAACCATCCTTATGATTGATGATTCGCCGGCACCGAAATGGAACTCGGAGAACTCATTATCCCCAGATTTGCCAACGAGAAAATTATCATCGTTTCCAAACGGCGTGATTCGATACCCTTGAACAGACTTGCCTAGAATATGCTCGACCTGGGTTACGATATCAGGTGGAAGTGGCACAAGTGGGTTTCTGTGCGCATAGCTCGAACGGGTTAGTTTCTTATAACGCGACTTTTCACCGGCAGGCACCGTTCGCTCAATGCCAAAAAATAGTACGTCCCGATCCGCAACTTCCCCTCGTACCCATTTCGCTTGTCTGAAATTGGAGGTTCGCTTGATCAGTTGTCGTGAATTGATTCCTTTGTCGATCAGTTCGTACTCAACGCGCCATCCAGCCATTGAATCGTCACCAACGGAGCTCTTGGGAAAAAATGTCCCCGGCTTGATCGGTTTGTACGCACACCCCGCCACACCAAGCACGGAGGACTTTCCGCTTCCATTCGGGCCAATCAGCGCCGTAACCGGAAATTCGAAGGTAATGTCCTCGCCTTCGAAGCCCCGAATATGGTCAATACTGGCCTTTAGGAGGTAACGGCCGTAATCATGACGCCGGACCTTCTCCAACAGGCGGGCCTTCGTTGAGTCCCGGATTTCGCTTCGTTCGACCATTGGCAATTCCTTTGTATCCGTCAGTCTGTCCGCTTGGATGATTTGCTTGCCTGCTGAATTGCACCACGATCCTGTTACGCAGTATGAACCAGATGTTGAAGCGAACCGATAGCCGCGGCGTCTGGCGGCGAACCTTGACCAGTGCATGCCAACGGCCGCCTTGGGTCGACTTCTGCCGCTCGAGCTTGCCCAGACATCGTCGAGACAGCAAGCCTTGGCTACACCGCGGCAGCTGGCGAGGGGGTTGCCGCAGTCAGGTGCAGCTATGCCTCGTGGCATCTGCCGGCGCTCAAGGTCCCTGAAGTTGGGCTGTTTTTGCACTTCACTGGGGCTGTTTGACACCATTGTGTGTACACCGCCCCTGACACCATTGTTTGTACAACGTGCACAAACATTGGTGTCATGCCCACACACATGAGCACGCCCAGCCCATGACTTCATACCCATGGACTAGTGATAACTTCACACTATGATTTACTTCAGTGTATGAAGCAGTGCGGACAAGCCGATGGACGACAGTGCCAGCCAGTTGAAGAAGTTCCAGAAGGAGCTGTCGGCCGGCACGGTGTCACTGGTGTTGCTGGCGGTGCTGGGAGGGTCGCGCCAGCCGCTGTACGGCTACCAGATCGCCAAGCGGCTGGAGGAACTGGGCGAAGGAGCGTTGGCCGGCAAGCAGAGTGCGCTCTACCCCGTGCTGCGCAACCTGGAAGCGGCCGGCCTGCTGGACAGTGAAGTCCAGCCGTCGGTGAGTGGGCCGCCGCGTCGCTACTACCGCATCACCAAACCCGGACGCGAGGCGTTGCGTGCATGGACGGACGCCTGGAACGCTACCCGCGATTCGGTCGACAAGGTTCTGCAGGGAGAGTTGTGATGGCTGTGCCTAGAACGATCGAGGAATATCTCGGGCAGTTGCGTGCAGCCCTGCGCGGCGCCGATCCGGCGCTGATCCAGGACGCGTTGTACGACGCCGAGGAACATCTGCGCGCCGAGCTGGCCGAACAGCCCGGGCGCAGCGAGGCCGACATGCTGCAGCAGGTGGTGGGCAGCTACGGCGCGCCGGACGAGGTGGCGGAGATCTACCGCGACCAGGAGATCAAGATCCAGCGCGCGCTGCGACCGCCGCCGCCGCCGAAACGCCGCTCGCTGGCCGGGCGCTTCTTCGGTGTGGCAGTGGACCCGCGCACCTACGGCGCGCTGTTCTACCTGCTGCTGTCGCTGGCCTCCGGCATCTTCTACTTCACCTGGGTCACCGTGGGGCTGTCGCTCTCGGCCGGGTTGTCGGTGCTGATCGTGGGACTGCTGGTGGTGGTGCTGTTCTTCACGACGGTGCGGGTGCTGTCGCTGATGGAAGGGCGCATCGTGGAGGCGATGCTGGGCGTGCGCATGCCGCGCCGGCCGGTGTATCCGCGTCCGGGACGCAGCCTGCTGCAGCGCATCGGCGCGATGTTCACCGACGTGCATACCTGGACCACGCTCTGCTACATGTGGCTGATGCTGCCGCTGGGTGTCATCTACTTCAGCGTGATGGTGACGCTGCTGGGTCTGACCGTGGGCTTCCTGGGCATGCCGCTGGCCATGCTGGTTCACCCCGACTGGCTGCAGGGCCTGTATGTGCATCATATGTTCAACGTGGACTGGGGCAGCGGTCCGCACGTACCCGGCTGGGGCGATGCGGTTGCGATGAGCGTGGTCGGCCTGCTGCTGCTGTTCGGCACGCTGCACCTCGCACGCGCGCTGGGTCGCCTCCATGGCGCCATCGCCAAGCACATGCTGGTGCCGCGGCAGTCGGACCCGGAGGCCTGAGCCGTGTCGACGATCATGGATGGCAACGCGCTCGCCGCGCTGGCGGGCGAATGGAGTGGCGAGGAGACCATCGCCACCACGCGCTGGGGGCAGGGCGGGACGGCCACCAGCACGGTCTCGGCGCGGCTGGACCTGGGCGGCAAGGTGCTGCTGCAGGATTACCGCCAGCAACGCGACGGCCAGCCCTCGCTGCAGGCGCACGCCGTGTTCGTGACCGGCCCCGGGCACGACGAGTGCGCGCTGTACTGGTTCGACAGCTACGGCTTTGCCCCGGCCCAGCCGGCGCCCGGCCACTGGAACGGCCAGCGCCTGGTGTTCCTGCGCAGCTCCTCGCGCGGGCAGACGCGGCACATCTACGCGTGGGACGATGCCGACACCTACCGCCTCACGCTGGAAAGCTCGTTCGACGGAGGCATCCGCTGGGAGCCGGTGATGCAGGGCGTCTACCGGCGCGCCGCGGGCCGCTGATTCCGGCCCCGGTCGGGCCCCTGCGGGCGGCCGCCCTTGTCGCCCTCGGGCAACCCTGCGGGGAACACCATGCGCATGCTTCGCGTCCAGCACCGGTTTCTACTGTGCCGTGACCGGTCGCGAACGCATCGGCACGGCCTTCTTCCCGGCCCAGGCCAGGACGTGCCTGCAGGGCCTGCGTTCCTGCACCTGGAACAACGCCTGCGCGATCTTCGAACACCACGAGCTGGGCTCGCTGAGCCCCGGCAAGCGGGCCGACCTCAAGGTGTTCCCAGGCAACCTGCCGAACACGCCCGCCGACCGGGTCCTGGCACCCACGTGTTCTACACTCGCGTCGGCGGCAAGTTCGTCTATCAACGGCCCAGCGCGGAAGCGTGGAAGCACGGCGAACTGTTCAAGGCGATGCCGGAGTTCGATCACGTGGACTGAGGGGTGCTTGAGGCATCGTGCTTTCGGTCATGAAGAGGGTGATGGGCCTGCGGGTTCAAATGCCGACGTCTTGGATCGGCCAACAGGAGACAGTCAAAGTCTCAGGCAAATCACCGCGAAAGCGGTTATTGGACGGGCATGATGGCTAGGTACGGGCAACAAAAGATGTGTCAATATCGCAAAGTGCTCGGGCATCTGGTTCTGGCTATACTGACCAGCGCCATATGGGCTTAGCTCTATAAAAGGGGGTTGGCGCATGAATGACCTCTATGAACTACTGCGCGAAGACGCGCTGCAACTCTCTAGCGAATTCCGAAAAGCGTCTATACAGGGCCGAGGTACCTCACAAGAGATTGCCGAGTTCCGGGAGAACGCCGTTCAAACATTCCTCGCACGCTACTTTCCTTTTCCACACCGAATAGCAAAGGGGAAGGTTCGTGATTCTTTGGGCAATATCGCCGCGTCTATCGACTGCGTGTTATGCGCGCCGAATCATCCACACACGGTGAGTGCCCGAGACAAGTTCAGCCTCTTGCTGGCTGAAGGTGTGGACTGCGTCGTTGAGGTCAAACCGGACATTGCCGACAAAACAGAACTCCATCGCGCGCTTGAGCAGGGCCTCACTGTCAAAAAGCTCCGGCGCACAACCACCTCACTTATTCATAAGCATCACCACCTCTCAAACTGGGCGAAGAGAGTGCCTTTCGGTGTTTTTTCGATGAAGTGCAAAGCATCGCCAATCGAAACAGGGTTCGAAATTCTCGAGTTCTACCAAGAACGAAAAATTGACCCGATCGACCAAGCTGACTTTGTCGTGGTAAACGACGTTTGCGTTTTATCGAACTTTGTCGACAAGTCACTCAATCGCTGGAACACTGAGGAATTTCCGAACCAAACGGGCTGGTTCTACGAAGGGTGGGGAAAAGACACCTTGGCTGGCTTCTTGTTGAAGTTGCATCAAGTGGCACATGCGAGCATCAAACTACAAGAAGACGTCCTGCCGCGATACCTAACTCCGTCGGCCGAAGCGAGGTTTAAAGTGGTAGATCTTGGTATTAAGTACGACATCTACAAGAAGTTGGTGAGCCAGCCTGATGTCGACACTGCTGGCATACAGCGCGCCCTTCGCGAATTAGCCTCAGAAAGTTAAGTTTCCGCACAGCTTGGATCAACTTAAGCGTTGAAAACTAGACTTCCGGAAAGCGGGCAGTCGCGAATGGCTTCAATGGGTCGATCACTGCCAGTCTAGGTTGTCCAGACATTGACGCGATCACAAGCATTATGGTCACTTTTTCGCCTTTTTCAGCTCAATGAGCAGTGCGGTCGTTATCAGCAAGAAACCAGCAACAGCCACCCAGCCACAGAAGGTTTCAAAAGGTCGGTGACCTCGAAAAGCGATACTCGCTGCCACGGCACTACCTGACAGAGACGGAACTATCGCCGCTAAAAGTTGCCGCTTCCTGTTGTCCATAACTTTGATCCCTCCAAGCTACATCATCATGTTGATTGGGCTGCTACGTCCGCTTCGGGTGAAACCGGACCTGACGTCAGCGATCAAGTCGACCAATCTTCATCCGAGAAGTAATTGTCGAGGTAGACGGGAACGCCGAACTCAGCCAACCGCTTTAGCAGATCCACCGAGAGGGTTGGGCCACCGTCAAAGCTAGACTGAAAATGGCCGCACCACCATATGACGTCGAACTGACTTTGATACGTCTCGATGTCGGCGCGCTTACACCAAAGAGCATGCATGACCGTCCGAAGCCCTTCTTCGAGGCTGCCCCATTCCCTGACACCGCCCTCAACAGATCCATCATAGGACCACATCGATTCCGACCACCGCTGCCTGGCACCCCTCAGCTCCCCCTCTCTCCTCACCTGATTGGGGTTAAGGCCGAGACGAGCAGTGATCTCTTCGGGACAAAGCTCAGCCCCACTGATTCGGAGTTGTACGGTGTAGGTGTGCATGACACTTTGAGTCATGAGCAAAGCGCCTCCTGCGAAAGGCTCCCAATCTTGTCAGCTTCGGGTCGATACTAGCCGAAGCGAAACCACCTCCCCCCGCAACGCGCTTTTCGCAACGTCGCGACATCCGCTCCTGTCCTCAGACCAGCCCGAGGTCGCGCGGCTTCGCCCGGGGAAACACCTTCTGCAGCTGGCTTTCGTTGAGCCCCCACATCCGCCTGAATAGACCGCCCAGCGTGTCGCGGTAGTTGTTGAGCACGGGGTAGTCGCGGTTCTGCAGCAGGTTGGGCTGGGTCACGGCGAGCTGTTCGCCGGCGAGGCGTCCGCCGGCAACCTTGCCGCCGAGCACCCAGTGCACGGTGCCGTGGCCATGGTCCGTACCGTGGTCGCCGTTTTCGCGGAAGGTGCGGCCGAATTCGGAAAGCACTACTACTACGGTGTCGTTCCAGTCGCTGCCCATGGTGTCGGCGAAGGCGGCCAGGCCTGCGCTGAGGTTATGCAGGTTGTTGGCGAGGCCGCCGCTGGTGCTGCCCTGGCTGACGTGGGTGTCCCAGCCGCCCACGTCGACGAAGCCGAGCCGGTACGTGTCGCGCATCAGGGTGGCGATGCGGCGGGTTTCCATGGCGAAGTTGTTCGGCCCCGGCGCGCCGCGGCTGGCCCGCACCATTTCGTCGCGCAGGTCGGCCGAGAGCGAGCGCGGCAGCGCCAGGCCGTCGGCGGTGGCGGCGGCAAGCGGCGTACCCTTGTACATGCCGGCGAGGATGGCCGACTGGCGCGGGTTGAAGCCGGCGCGCGGGTTGGCGCGCAGCGAGATGTTGGGAATGTCGTGGCCGGCACCCTGGAAGCTCAGCGGCAGCTCGTTGGTGAAGGCGATGGCGGGTACACCGGTGAGCACCTTCGACAGCCGCGCGAGGAAGCCGGAGCGGTAGTCGGTGCCCATCCCGTCGGGTTCGCCACGCTCGATATGGTCCTGCGTCTCGAAATGGCTGCGCGACAGGTCGGTGGTGCCGGCGAATGGCACGAAGGCCAGCTGCCGGCGCTGCCAAAGGGGCAGCAGCGCATCGCGCACCACCGGGTTGAGGCCCCAGTCCGCGTCCAGCGCGACAGCGCTCTCCGGGTTGCCCGGGTCTGGCCGGGCGATCGCAAGAGTGGGGCGCGAGGCGTAGTAGAAGTCGCTGCCGTAGGGCACCAGCAGGTTGTTGCAGTCGTAGCCGCCGCGCAGGAACACCAGCAGGAAGTGCGGCGAGCCGGGCGGGGCGGCGAACAGCCGGCTGGAGAAGGTGAGCATGGGCGCGGCGGCGGTCGCGGCGGCGGCGAGCAGGAACTGGCGACGGTTCATGGCGAAACCTCAGCGTTCGTTGAAGTCGGGAGACGACAGCAGGTACGTGTTCCATTCCTGCGGCGACCGGGCCTGGGCCAGCGCCTTGCGCGTGGCGGCGGAAAGCTGCGGCGCGAGGCTGGCGCGGAACACGGCGCTGTCCTGGATCGATGGCGGCGGCTGCGGCGTCATCGGCATCATGTGCGCGGGGGCGCTGTCATCCGTGGGATCGAACAATCGGTTGCGGCCGCTGCCGATGGCACGCGCCACGGCGAAGCGCTTCGCCATCTGGCCGGAGCCCGACCAGCTGGCCGAATCGAGCGGCCAGCCGTCCGGGGTGATGCGTCCGTATGGCGCTTCGCCCATCTGGCGTACCCAGTTCACCAGTGGCTGGGCATTCGCGATTGGACGGCCGTCGTAGGCCAGCCGCATCGACGACACCACGAAGCGGAACGGGTCCTTGAACTTGTGGCCGTAGCCGCTGGTGACATAGGGCGAGGTGAACAGCGTGCGCAGCACCGCGGCGATGTCGCCGTCGCTGCGCTCGAAGGTGCGTGCCATGGCGTCGACCAGCGCGGGCGGCGGTCTGTCGGCGACGAAGTATTCCGCCATCTCGCGGGCGATGAAATGCGCGCAGGCCGGCTGTTTCACGATCAGGTCGACCGCCTGCGTGATCTCGGCGTAGCCGCGGCCCTCGATGGTGTGGCCAAGGAATACCTTGTCGCGGAAATCATGCTTGTTCGGGTTGAACACGAACAGGCCGTCGCGCACGAAGCCGGGACGCATGCGCTGCCCGCGCGGTGCGAACGGCGCGATGCCGGCGCCGGTCAGAATCGCCATCAGCTGCTGCACGTCCTGCTGGGTGTAGCCCGAACCCACGCCCAGCGTGTGCAGCTCCATCAGTTCGCGGGCGTAGTTCTCGTTGGTTCTGCCCTTCACGTTGCGTGCGTTGTCCAGGTACACCAGCATCGCCGGGCTCTGCAGCACCGCCATCACCAGGTCCCTGAACTTGCCCAGCGCGTGCGGGCGGATCACGCGCTCCTCGTAGTCGGCGGCGAACAGGCCCACCGGGCCCTTGGGCGCGTAGACGCTGAAATGGTTGAGCCAGAACCAGACCATCTGTTCCTTCAGCTGGTTGCCGCCGTAGACGGCATGCAGCATCTCCACTTCGGCATCCTGCAGGAACAGGCTGCGGCGGTAGCGCTGCAGCGCCTTCTTCGCCGCGTTCTTCGCATCGCCGGCTGGCATCGCCTTGACCGCCCTGGCGCGCTGGCGGAAGTCGGCCAGCAGCTGCTGCGGCGGGGTGTCGATCACGGTGTAACTGTCGAGCAGGCGGCGGATCGCGGGAGGCAGGGTGTTGTCGTCGCCCGCCAGCTGCTCATCAAGGAAACGGGTGCGACCCAGTCGCTCGTAGCGGGCGAGGGTTGCGCTGTCCAGCCCGAAGCCGTCGCGACGCAGCCAGGCCAGGTCGCCCTGAGTCAGCGTGTGGAGTGGCTGCGCCATGGCGGGTGCGGACAGCGATGTGGCCAGCAGCAGGCCGCACAACAGGTGCAGGGGGCGGATGCGCGACAGGGCGGCAAAGGACATGACGGGCGGTTTCCGACGGGGCCTGCTGCTGGCAACGCCCGGGGGCGGATTCGGCTGACGCGGAAACCGCAGGCGGTGTCGCGGATTACGGAGCGGTTCACGACGCTCGCTCGTCGAAAGTGCCCGATCCGGGCGCTCGGGCCGCTCCATCGTTCCCGTGCCGGCGGGCAACGGTGGCGCACCATGCCACCCTGCGGCCGGCCGGCGGGTCCGGTTCTGCCCGCGGTCCGGTGACGGCACGGCTCGGGCTTGCCCTACCATGTGCGGTCCAGCCGGAGCCCGACGCATGACCAAAACCTACGACCGCGCCTATTTCGACAAGTGGTACCGCGACCCCGGACATGCGGTGGGCTCGGCTGCCGCGCTGAAGCGCAAGGTCGCGCTGGCGGTGGCGCAGGCCGAGTACTACCTGGGCAGGCGGGTGCGCAACGTGCTGGACGTGGGCTGCGGCGAGGCGGTGTGGCGCGCGCCGCTGCGGGCGCTGCGGCCCGGCATCGAATACCGCGGGCTGGATGCCAGCGAGTACGTGGTGGCCCGCTACGGGCGCAGTCGCAACATTGGCCTGGCGCGCTTCGGACAGCTGGAGCACCTGCGCTTCGACACCCGTTTCGACCTGATCGTCTGCAGCGACGTGCTGCATTACCTGAAGCCGGCGGAGATCCGTGCCGGACTGGTCGGCGTGGCCGAGATGGTGGAAGGCGTGGCCTTCATCGAGGTGTTCACCAGTCGAGACGGCGTCGACGGCGACCTTGAAGGGTTCCACGCGCGCTCGCCGGACTGGTACCTGCAGCGCTTCGTCGAAGCCGGCCTGATGCCGTGCGGATCGCACGGTTACCTGGCACCGCGGCTGGGGCGGCGCATCGCGGCGCTGGAGCTGGCACGCCTGCCGCGCTGAGCGGCGGGCGCGGAATCAGACCAGGGTGACGTCGACGCCGGCGCCGCGCAGCGCCTCGACCATCTCAGCCGGTGCGCTGGTGTCGGTGATGACCCGGTGCAGCCGGTCCACCGTGGCGATGACCGACAAGCTGCGCTGGCCGAGCTTGCTGGCGTCGAGCACCGCCACCGTCTCGCGCGCGACGCGGATCATCAGCGTATTGAGCGAGGCTTCCAGCGGGTCGGGCGTGGTCACGCCGATGGTCGGGTCCAGGCCGTCCACGCCCAGGAACAGGCGGTCGGCCGAAAGCTTGCACAGCGCCTGCTCGGCATCGGGACCGACCAGCGAGTAGGAGGTCTGGCGCAGCAGGCCGCCCAGCATCATCACGCGCACGTTGGGCAGGCCGGAAAGCTCCAGCGCGACGTTCAGCGCGTTGGTGATCACGGTGAGCGATTCCAGCTTCATCTGCCGGATGTGCCGGGCGATCTCGGCGGTGGTGGAGCCGGAGTCGAGGATGATCGTCTCGCCGTCGCGGATCAGCTTGGCTGCGGCCTGGCCAATACGCACCTTCTGCGCATGGCGTCTGGTTTCCTTGATGCTCAGCGGCGTGTCGTTGGACACCGGCGTGTGCACGGGCAGGGCGCCGCCGTGGGACCGGGCGATGGCGCCCTGGCGGGCCAGCGCTTCAAGGTCGGCGCGGATGGTGACGGCCGATGTGCCGTATTCGTTCGCCAGTTCCTCGACGGTGGCGCGTCCCTGCTTCGCTACGAGCTCGACAATCAGACGCCGACGCTCCTCGACCAGAAGGCGACGGGGCGGATTGGCGGTTTTGGCTTTGCTCATGTCTGAATGCGCAGGAGTCGTGCAGCATTGTCGTGATACACCTTGCGCAGGATGGCGTCCGGCAGCCTGAGGCCGTAGATCGACCAGCGCCCCTGCGGAGGCACCGGGGAGGGAGCATAGTCGAAATATTCGTCCTCGGTCTCGAGGAAGCGGTAATAGATCTCGTAGAGGGCGTCGCCGAACAGCTGCTGGGGCACGTCGTCGCCCCAGGGCGAGGGCACCGCGTCGGTGCCGAACAGGATGCGGTCCTGGTAGCGGTCGAAGAAGCGCTGGGCGATGCGCGGCTGGCGTCCCAGCTCGCCGATGCGGGCGCTGATGTCCACCAGGGTGTTGGGATAGCGGTCCAGGCAGTCGCTGACCGCGGCCAGGTTTTCGGCGTTGTTGCCCACGTGCAGCAGCACGAAGGTGGTTCGCGGATGGCGCGCGATCAGGCGGTTGCGCGCATCGATCAACTCCTGGTGGCTGGGAAACTCCGGGCCGTAGAACGACCAGTCCGGATGCTGCGCCAGTTCCTCGTAGCGCTCGTTCTCGCCGTCGGTGGGCAGGAAGAACGCCTCCGGGTCGGAGACGTGCAGGAACACCGGCATGCCGTGCGCGGCGCAGGCTTCCCACATCGGGTCGAAGCGGCGGTCGTCCACGCCGACCAGCGGCCCCTCGTCGATGCGTTCGCGCAGGTAGAGGCCCAGCGTCTTCAGCAGTTTCAGGCCGCGTGCGCCCGCGCGGTGCGCGTGCGCGATCGCCTCGGCCTGGCGTTGCGGATAGTCGGGCTCGGGGAACAGCGCGAAGGACGGCTCGGTCAGGGTGAGGAAGCGTCCCGGCGCGGCCTGGTCGAACAGGCGGATGCTTTCCTCCAGGCCCTTGCCGACGCCGCCGGTGAGGTTGACCAGGGTGCGCACGCCCTTGCGGTCCATCACCGGCAGCAGCTGGTCCGGTGTGCTGAACACGGTGATTTCCTCGCCCACCGACACGCCGTTGCGCACGTTCGTCGACCAGGTGAGGTGCGCATGCACGTCGATCACCGGGAAGCGCGGCCGCTCCACATGGGTCTTCGGCACGTGCAGCATGCTGCGCGGCCTGAAGTCCTTCAGCCGCAACGCGCCCTTGCTGGCGTCGGGGGCAGTCTGCAGCGGGTTCTTGCCGGCGGCTTCGATGCGCACGGTGCCCGCGCCGGTAGGCGGGGCACAGCAGAGGCAGGATTTCTGGTGGGTCATGGTGCAGCTACCTGTTCGAGGCTTGTTGCGCCGGACAAAGTACACCCGCGCGCCGTGCATCGCGGAATGCTCCGGCTCTGCGGACGTTCCCATGCCCGTCATCCCGGCGGAGGCCGGGATCCAGTGTCTTTCGCGTATCGACCGGAGCCAACGTCACTGGATGACCGGCGGTCCAGCTCTTCGGCTTTCGAAAAGCGTTCCGTAGGAATGAGCGTGGAAGGAACGCAGCGATGCAGCGACGTCAGCGCGGGTACTTCGCCATGATGTCGTGCACCTGCCGGGTCAGCGCCACCGCCTGGTCGAACGGACGCAGCCACATGTTGCGGCCGAACATCACGCCGCTGGCACCGCTCTGCATGTAGTGCTCCACCTTGCGCAGCACCGCCGCATCGTCGTCGTTCTTCTCGCCGCCGGAGAACAACACCATGGTGCGGCCGGCCGAGCGCACCACGCGGGCGCAGCGGGTGGCGGCGTCTTCGGCCAGCTTGTCGTACGGCGCGGGTACGTTGACTACGCTGTCGTTCGGCTCGTGCAGCTTGACGATGTCGGCGCCCAGTTCCAGCGCCACGCGCGCGGCGTAGTCCTGCGCATAGAGCGTGTTGGTACCGCCGCGGGCGTTGATCGCGCCGCCGCGCGGGTACGACCACAACACCAAGGGCATGCCGAAGCGCTCGCAGTCGCGGCGCACCTGCTCGAACTGGCGAAACTCGTCGTGCTGGCGCGGCGAGCCTACATACATGGTGTAGCCCACGGCGTCCGCACCCAGGCGCACGGCGTCCTCCACCGAGGCGAACAGCGGCGAGGTGGCCTCGGCGTCGCTGGGTATGTTGGTCTTGCCGTTGAGCTTGAGGATCAGCGGCACCCGGCCGCAGTAACCGGTCATGTATTTCTCGGCCAGGCCGATGCCCAGCGCGATGGCAGAAAAGCCGCCGGCCGCTGCGAGCTCGAACTGATAGTCCGGATCGACGGCCGGCGGATGGGGAAAGAAGTCGGTGGGACCATGTTCCAGTCCCTGGTCCAGCGGCAGTACCAGCAGGCTGCCATTGCGTGGACCATGGCCGTACAGCAGGCGCCACAGGCGCGTGCGCTTGCCGTGCGACAGAGGCAATTGCGAAAACTTTTCGGAAGTTTTCGAAGGGGCTTGTAAGCTTTCTTTCATTTCGGATACTCTGCGGAGGTGATCGAATGATTTCACATTCGAGCGAATTGGGCAAAATGTCAATACTTGAAAAGAAAACGAAAGATGAGCCGGTACTGACGGGCCTGCTCGCCCGGGATGCGGCCGAGCAGCGCGCGGCCGGTTACGCCGACACGCTGCGCGAGATCCTGCAGCAGCCGTCCAGCTGGCGCGATACGGCCCGCCTGCTGCAGCACGATACGACGCGATCGTCGTTGGCGCAGGTGCTGGCCGCCACCACCGGTCCGCTGGTGCTGACCGGCTCGGGCAGCTCGATGTACATCGGCGAGTGCCTGGCCCCGGTGCTGCAGGAAGGGCTGGGCCGCGAAGCGCGCGCGATTCCCGCCGGCACCCTGCTGACCCATTGGCGCAGCGTACTGCCGCCGCAGCCTGGCCTGCTCGTTTCGCTGGCGCGTTCGGGCGACAGCCCGGAGAGCGGCGGCGTGGTCGATTGCCTGCTGGCCGAGGCGCCGGCATGGCGGCACCTGGTGATCACCTGCAATGCCGACGGCCGGCTTGCCACGGCCTACCGCGACGACCCGCGCGTGAGCGTGCTGGTGCTGGACGAACGCACCAACGACCGCAGCCTGGTGATGACCAGCAGCTTCACCAACCTGCTGCTCGCCGGCAGCGGCCTCCCGTCGCCGGCGGATGCGCCGGTGGTGGCGGAGCGTGCGGCGGTGGCGGTGCAGGCGATGATCGATCGCCACGCCGATGCGCTGGCGGCGCTGGCGCAGCGCGACATCCATTCGGCCGTCTATCTGGGCAGCGGCGGCGCGCTGGGCGCGGCACAGGAAGGTGCGCTGAAGATGCTGGAGATGACCGGCGGCAAGGTCATCACCATGGCCGAGACCTTCCTCGGCCTGCGGCACGGGCCGATGTCCAGCGTGCACGACACCACCCTGGTCGTGGCGCTGCTGTCGCCCGACCCGCGGGTGCGTGCCTACGAGCACGACCTGCTGCGCGAGCTGTCGCGCAAGCAGCTGGGGCTGGCGAAGCTGATCGTGGGCGAGGGTATTCCTGACGACCTGGTCGCGCCCGGCGACGTGGTCGTCGACCTGCCGCTGGGCGGCGCGGGCGAGGTGCCGGCGCTGCTGGCACACGTGGTGGCCGGGCAACTGCTGGCCTTCTTCCGCTGCCTGCACCTGGACGGCACGCCCGATGCACCGGCGCAGGGCGTGTTGACGCGGGTGGTCGAAGGCTTCGTGCTGCACGGAGCCGGCACATGAACGCCGCGGCAGCCGACAAGCGCATCCTCGTGGCGGGCGAGATCAACGTCGACCTCGTGTTCAAGGGATGCCGCACGCTGCCGGAACCCGGACACGAGGTGCTGGCCGACGACTTCGTCACCACCCCGGGCAGCTCGTCGATGATCTGTGCGATGGGGCTGGCCCGCCTGGGTGATCCGGTGGCCTTCCATGGCCTGCTCGGCGCCGACGCCTGGGGCGAATACTGTCTCGATGCGCTGCGCGGCGCGGGCATCGACGTTGCCACGCTCAGTCCCGATCCGGCGCTGCGCACCGGCGTCACGGTGTCGCTGTCCACCCCGCAGGATCGCGCGCTGGTGACCTTTGCCGGCGCCATCGGTGCGCTGCGCGCAAGCGACATCACTGCGGACATGCTGGCACGGGCCGATCACCTGCACGTGTCCTCGTATTACCTGCAGCGCGCGTTGCGGCCGGACTGCCGCGCGCTGTTCGCGCGTGCGCGTGCGGCGGGCCTCGGCACGTCGCTCGATCCCGGTTTTGATCCCGGGCGGCATTGGGGCTCGGAGCTGGTCGACGTGCTGCGCGAGGTCGACGTGTTCCTGCCCAACGAAGAAGAGCTGCTGGCGATCACCGGCACGCACGACATTGCCGCTGCGCTGCGTGCGCTGGACAACGGCCATACCCGTACCGTGGTCAAGCGCGGACGCGACGGCTGCGCGACCCTGCACGAGGGCCGGCTGCTGGAGATTCCCGCCTTTGCGGTCGACGCGCTGGATAGCACCGGGGCAGGCGATTCCTTCGATGCGGGGTTCCTGCATGCGTGGCTGCGCGGCATGCCGCTGCGCGAATGCATGCGCTGGGGCAGCGCCTGCGGCAGCCTGTCCACGCGCGCCGTCGGCGGTACGCCGGGGCAGGCGACGGTGGATGACGCCGAGGCGCTGATGGCGCGTTCCCCATGATCACCGTCGCCGGCTTCAACACCGCCATCGACCGCCTGATCCAGCTCGATACGCTGGTCCCGGGCCAGGTGCACCGTGCGCACGCGGAACTGGTGTATCCCGGCGGCAAGGGCGTGCACGTGGCGCAGACCATCGCGGCACTCGGTGAGCGCGTGCAGCTGGTCGGCCTGGTCGATGCGGCGCATCGCAACCTGATGGGGCGGCGCATGAGCGAGCGCGGCGTGCTGTTCCACGGGGTGGAAGTGACCGGCGAACTGCGTCATTGCATGGCCCTGCGCGAGCGCGACGGGCGCATCACCGAAGTCCTCGGCCAGGGACCCCAGCTCAGCCCGTCCGAATGCGCCACGTTGCTGCGCGATGTCCAGCGCTGCGTCGACGAGAGCGAGCTGTTGATCCTGTCCGGCAGCCTGCCGCGGGGCTTCGCGATCGACACCTACGCCGCGCTGGTGCGGCAGGCGCATGCCGGCGGCAGGCGCTGCCTGGTCGATGCCAGCGGCGAGCTGCTGCGGCAGGCGCTGTCGGCACGGCCGTTCCTGGTCAAGCCGAACCGCGACGAGGCAGAAGCGCTGCTGGGCCGCAAGGTCGACGGCGTTGCCGCCGCTGTCGATGCGCTGCGCGAGATCGCCGTGCACGGCGTGGCGATGCCGGTGCTCAGCCTCGGCGCGGCCGGTGCGGTGGGCCTGGATGGCGAAGGCGCGTGGCACGCCACGGTCGAACTGGAGCAGGTGTGCAATGCCGTCGGATCGGGAGACTGCTTCCTGGCCGGCATGGCCGTGGCACTGCGGCGTGGCGAACCGATGCGCGACGCATTGCGGCTCGCGGTGGCCTGTGGCGCGGCCAACGCGATGGAGATGGAAACCGGCTACGTGAATCCGGCCCGGGTCGAGGCCTTGCTCGGCCATGTGCGCGTGCGGGAGTGGGCGCACTGATTTCCGGTGGGTCCAGCCAGCGTGCCGTCGGGGGAGAAGCCGACGGCGTTCGAACGGTTCGCGAGATGCGGGGAGCGACAACTCGCGGCTATGCAGACATCAACCATTCGGTCAGAGGGGAGCATATGAGATTCGGCAGAACCATTCCGCTACGGCGCACCGGGCTGGCTTCGGCGCTCGGCCTGTTGCTGGCATCCACGGCCGCCTACGGCCAGTCGACCACCAGCAGCATCTACGGCCATGTGCCGGTGCAGGCCGGCGAGAGCGTGGTCGTCACCAATCGAGCCGGTCTTTCGCGCACCGTCAGCGTCGATAGCCAGGGCAGATACAACGCCAGCCAGCTTCCGGTCGGCACCTATTCGGTGAGCCTGATGCGCGACGGCAAGGTGGTGCAGCATCGCGACAATGTGCTGCTGAGGGTGGGGGTCGGCGTCGATGTTTCCTTCAGCGAGCAGGCGCCCGCGGGCAGCGCGGCGAATGCCAGGCAGCTCTCGGGCGTGAACGTCACCGCCAATTCGCTGCCGCCGATCGACGTGAGCTCGGTGGACTCGCGCACCGTGATCACCTCCGAGCAGCTGGCGAAGCTGCCCCTGGCGCACACGGCGGAAGCGGCGGCGCTGCTTGCGCCAGCTGCCGCGGCGGGTGCCGGTGGCGCATCGAGCACCACGGGCGAGCCGCTGATCAGCTTCGGCGGTTCGTCCGCCACCGAGAACGCGTACTACATCAACGGGTTCAACACCACCGACCCCAACCTCTCCGAAGGCGGTATCACGCTGCCCTACGGCTCGATCGACCAGGAGGAGGTCTATACAGGCGGTTACAGCGCGCAGTACGGTCGCAGCGACGGCGGCGTGCTCAACATGATCGGCAAGAGCGGCACCAACGAGTGGCATTTCGGCGGGCAGATGCTGTACGAGCCTTCGGCCCTGCTCGCGAACCAGCGCGACACCTCCTACGCGAACGGCCTGCCGCCGACGCCGGTGGCCGGCGGACTGTACGACCCCAACAGCAGGAACGGCCACTGGACGTCCGTCTACGATGCCTACGTGGGCGGCCCGATCATCAAGGACCGGCTGTTTTTCTTCGCCTCGGCGGAAATGACCCGGACGGAGGGGAATACGGTCGGCAGCGTCACCTCGGGAACCGACACCCACTACAAGGACAAGACCCCGAAGTGGTACGCCAAGATCAACTGGAACATCACCGACAACACGCTGCTCGAGCTGACCGGTGCGTCCGAGAAGCTGGAGACCAGCGGCTCGATCTACAACTACGACTACAGCAAGCTCAGTGACGCCAGTTTCAAGGCGCCGGCGAACAACACCAAGCACGGCGGCGACATGTGGTCGGCCAAGCTGACCAGCTACATCACCGACAAGCTGACCCTGACGGCCATGTACGGCAGCATGAAGACCCGCAGCTACAGCGAGCCGGCCAACTACGATTCGAGCCTGACCTACATCAGCAACTACGTTTCCCAGAACCCCGCGCTCAACGGCGGCACGCCGATAACCAACAACCAGACCGTCAGCCGGATCACCAATCCGGGCATGAACTTCGTGACGACCAACCTGCGGGTCGCACTGTCGTATGTCCTGGGTGACCACACGCTCACCGCCGGTATCGACAACCTGCGGACGGCGGCGCGCGACCAGGACGAACTGACGTCCGGGCCGGGCTACTACTGGTCCTACGGCTACACGGACCGGCCGGACCAGCCGCTGGTCGCCGGCCTTGGCGTGGGTGCGCCGGCCAGCTATCCCAACGGGTCGAGCGGCTACTACGTCAGCAAGAACATCTTCACTCAGGGCGGCAACCTGTTCTCTAGCGAGCGTGCCGAGTACATCGAGGACCAGTGGCAGGTCAACGACCGCTGGCTGCTGTCGCTCGGCCTGCGCAACGATGGCTTCACCAACACCAACGCCAGCGCACGCGCCTACATGCGGCAGACCAAGCCGCAGTGGGCACCGCGCCTGGGCTTCAGCTGGGACGTGTTCGGCGACAGCACGTTCAAGGTCTACGGCAATGCCGGCCGCTATTACCTGGGTTCGCCGATCGCCCCGGGCGATCCCGCCAACGGCTACGTCTCGACCCAGCAATACTTCACCTACAGCGGCATCGCCTCGGACGGCACGCCCACCGGACTGACCCAGATGTCCGCGCCGGTATCGGCGGACGGCGCCTACGGCCAGACGCCCGATCCGCGCACCATGACCGTGCGCAGCCTCAAGGCGATGGACCAGGACGAGTTCATGCTGGGCTTCACCAAGACCGCCGGCAAGCACTGGATCTATGGCGCCAAGGTCACCCGCCGTATCCTGCGGCACGTGATCGACGACTACTGCGACGCCCAGGCGGTGGTGGACAAGGCGGCTTCGGAAGGGATCACCGACGTCAACGGCGCCACCTGCTACTACATCAACCCGGGGCAGGCCAATACCTTCGCCGTGCAAGACCCCAGCGGAGCGTTCCACAACGTGACGCTGAGCAATGCCGAGATGGGATTCCCGCATGCGAAGCGCAAGTACTACAGCCTGGAAGCCTTCCTCGAGCATCCGTTCGACGGCCGCTGGTACGGCAAGGTCGACTACGTGTTCTCGCGCAGCTACGGCAACAGCGAGGGACAGGGCCAGTCCAACATCCGCGCCATCGGCGGCACGCAGAACGTCGACTGGGATTTCCCGGCGCTGATGGTGTATTCGAACGGCCCCCAGGGCAACGACCATACCCACCAGATCAAGGCGTATGGCTACTACCAGGTTTCGCCCGCGTGGCTGGTCTCGGCCAACCTGAGCCTGATCTCCGGTGGGCCGAAGTACTGCCTCGGCCTGTATGGTCCGAACCCGTACGACACCAGCAGCAACGATCCGGTCGGCTACGGCTCGCTTTACCACTGGTGCAACGGCACGCCGTCGCCGCCGGCCGCGCACGGT
>Ga0207433_10004923_pt1 | contig 24232 bp, 18 predicted proteins | sample YelNatPaOPGAMG01_FD_187559 | JGI IMG/M metagenome (GOLD analysis project Ga0207433, IMG submission 187559) | Hot spring thermophilic microbial communities from Obsidian Pool, Yellowstone National Park, USA - OP-RAMG-01 (SPAdes) (version 3) | ecosystem: Environmental > Aquatic > Thermal springs... | reverse complement strand
TTTTACTTTCTCATACCCATCCTCAAAATACTTGTAAAAAATTCCATAATAGTTTGCATCAACTTACAATTTTATTGTAGCCTCTTTTTGCTCGAAAACCTGTCGCTTTATCGTCAATATTGCGACAACATAAGAGGGATTTTCTGCACCCTGTTAATTCAGAGAGATATCTCAAGGGGGGATTTCGCATACTCCCTCGGATGGATAAGTACCAGAAATCTTTCACCTTTTGGCGACAACTTTCTAACCTCAATTACATGTGGGCGGCCTGATATCCTGATATTCTCCTTGATAGTCTTGTCAGGCGTAGCTTTTATTAGAGAATTTGCTATAACATTACGGAGAAGCTCATTTGACTTTCTCCTAGCCTCTTTTTGCCGAGCATAAAATGTAGGATGAGAGCTTGTATCGCTAGGAATGATGATATGGCTGGGAATGATAACTCTCTTGTATCCCTTTCCTTTAATGGCAAGCTCTTTCATAAACAAATTATTTTTACGGTTATAAATTATGGCTGCTGACTCCCATAATTCCATATCTTTTATTAATCTAAAAAGGAGGATATTGTAGGTCACCTCGAAGGCTCTCCTCAGCGATATCAGATTCTCTATACTCACATCAAACAACTGCCTCAGGCCTTTCATGGAAAAAGTAGGCATAAGGAATTCCCTTGCTAGGAACCTGCATACATCCTCCTCAATCCAATAAGTCTTTGTTCCAGGCAATGATGGAAATGTTCCATATTTACGTGGAGGAAGTTCCTTGATATCGTAGAAGAATGTATGCGAGAGCTCATGTGCTATAATCGTTCTAGCCTTTAATCTTTTCAACATCCTGTTTACCTTAATTATAAATCCTCTCTCATCTGGAATTAGTAGTCCTTGTTCATTTTCGTTCATATCTGCATATTCTATGCGTATTTTTGCCATGCCAATTTTATCTATTTTCTCTATACGTATGGGGAGATTAATGAGTCCGTTATCAACAAGAATTTTATGAACATCCTTCCTGAGTACCTCCTTAAGTTTTGCAACACCTTCTTTAAATTTGCTTTCCGTTAAATATTGCTCAGGGTTGTCAAGCCTTTTTAGCATAAGGTATTCAACCGAGGAGAGCGATCCCCACATTCTTCCCTAACCTACACCGAAAGCTTCATCTCCCCTCTATCTACCCAATTCCAAACTAATGTACTATCTTTACTTTCTATTTTATGGGACAATTCAGATACTTTCGCTTTTACATTTTTTTCAAATTCTTCCGTATCATTAGCTAATTTTCCTGGTAATTCTGGAGTTAACAAACTCTTTAAGTGTTTTAATGTAGCATCAGGACTGATATCTCTTCTCTTAAGTATAATAGGCGGAAGGAGAAGATTTCGCAACAAGGCCTTTAAAAGTTTCTCTAGTTCACCTCTTTCTTTAGAATCTAAAGAGAGGAATATGTCTGGGTTGACTAGAACGTACGACTTCCACAGGAGGCCATATCTGTGCAGAAGTTCTTCTTTTCGAATCCTAACCGCTTTACTTATCGGTTCTAATAGCCTTTCTCCTCCTCTTTCTACTCCGGCTAGTTCTAGAAGAGTTATACAGTAGGGCCTGTCTACTAGGGGAGACTTATCTATATAAATATAAGTCTCTAATTCTTTGTAAAGCCTTTTAGCATGAGGAGGCACATAAATGAGTATATCTCCTTCCCTAAACTTATCAAAACCGTAATGCTGGGACCAATTTGAAAGTCTGACTTCAATGTTATACCTATGTTTTGGATTTCTAAGTATATTCAATACAGTCTTACCTTCTTTATACTCATAGCTCGGACTTCCCATTAATTCATTCCATTCAAATAATGGTATCCTCTTATATATCTTCCTCTTCTCATAGTAAGAAGCAATTCTCTTAGAAGGTTCTGGTACCTCCTTATCATTTAGCAAGAAGTACAATAGTTCGCTATCGCCCATATTCATAACTTTTTCTTTCAGAATACCTTTCATAATACCACCTTTTTCTTTATCTTGAAGAGCAAAGTTTACTGCCTCTATTATCATAGCGGATAATGACAGTTTTGCGGGATGAAAGTGTACTATCTCGGCCAAATCACATCTCAGGTCTAAAAGATTTAAGATGGATGAAAGAACCTTTGTCTTTACTTCTCCGGTAATTGGTTTCGTTATTCTATATGCAAGCACGCATTCTTCTACTTTCTCAGTGGGTTTCCCTCTCTTATTTAAACGTACTACTTCTTTATTTTGATTAAGAGGTACTATTACTGCATATCTAAGAAAGAAATCATCATAATCTCCCTCTATTCCACAGAAGTATAGATCTCTTTTTATGTAGTCTAATAAATCCGAACATATTGTATTCATAACTATCATTGCTGCAGCACGCATTAGTTTTTTTGGAAATCGTCTCTTAATATCTTGTCCTCTAATATCCTTTGCCACTCTTTCTGCTTCCTTTAATATGACTTCTTTCATTTTATTGCTAACTGTTTTGCTTATAATTCTTAGCAAATCAGAGACTATTAGCCTTGATGCATACTTTGCAACCCTTTCTTTCCTTTCTTCTTTAAGAAGCTGTATCTCCTTTATATATTCATCTATTATATTCTCCTTTATATATTCATCTATTTCCTTCTCATCTATATTAAGATCTCTAAGTATACGCCTAATTCTTTCATCTTCTTCATTGAAACTTCTCAATGCACGTTCATAAAGACATTCTATTAGATTATCCACAATTCTAGTAACAAACTCTTTAAACTCCCATTGTGGTTCATAGAGGTTTCCCTCCTTTTCAAGAGTATGAGAGAAGGCAATATTAGGTAGATCATGCACAAGCGCCAGTAGTCTAATTATCATCCTGCAGTAGAAATCATCTATTCTTATACACGGATATGGATTCTTATTTATAGAGTCCAGTATTTTATCTGCTATGTATAATGTCCCTATCGAGTGCTGGAATCTTGAGTGCTCCGCCCCAGGAAAGACGAGGTATGCAGGTCCAAGGCACCTGATTTTCCTCAGTCTAAGAAAGATGGGTGAATTGATCACAGAGACTTCCGCCCTGTTCAGTATTACATCACCGTGGATAGGATCTCTAATAGTCTTGTCTTCTTGAAAAAGGTATCTTAATACATAATTTACAAGAAAATTATCATCAAGAAACTTTCTTGATGATTCCTCTGCCATTATTGTGTGGAAGAAGCTCTGGAATATAAATCTTATTCTCATAATATAGATATTACAATAGTATTATAAGGGACTAATCTTTTTGACTTTTTTCAAGTAAATAAAAATCCTAGCTTTTCTTAGCACTTTTTATAAATGAGCTCTCAAGAATCTCCTTGAGATGAGTGCTGTCAGCATAAAACCGAAAATTAAACGATGCAAGCTAATTGAAACTTCACAGGGTCATCCTCATGTCACAGATAATTGTAAGTTATGTTTACCTCTCTTTGAAAAATAATTTTCTCCTTTTTTCTTTTTATTGGAAAAAGTAAAATCTCTATAGATCTAATTATATTGGCTCGGTATAATAATATAATCTTATCATTATTTTTAAATAAATATTCTTCTTAATTTCAGATATATCCCCTCTTTTTGCACTCCTCCTCTATTATCTTCACCTTCTCCTCCTTCCCCTCTCTCATCCTTTCTATCTCCTTTCTTAGCTCCTCACCTCTCAATCCAGATCTCTCTATCACACCAATAAGCCATTTTATATCCCTCTTTCCCTCCAGATATGCCTCAATCGATCCCCTGACCCATTTATCCGATCCCTTAAGCCTGATGAAAAGCTCCTTCAGGGTTAATGATCCCTCATATCTCTTTTTCACATCCTCGTTCGGGACGACAACTATTATCTCATCATATCCCTTTCTCTCAGCAGGCTTTTTGCTCTTTTTTCCAGTTTCAACCTCTATTCCAATGTTTCCAATAGCTATGTCCACATCCTCCCTCCTCTCAGCATTCAGCCCAAGCCTCTTGCAAATTATTTCTATTTTCTTTATTATCAAATCGTGAAATCTGCTTTCCGAAGCTGATGGAAGCTCGTAATAGACAGTCCTCCTTCCAAACTCATCCAGTAGCTCATTTCTAACTATCTCTCCTTTTTCCGCCATCCTCTTCAGGTATGTTGAGCATGCAAATTTCACAGAGTCCTCATTTAATCCGTGCCTTCTCGCTATTATCCTAGCTATTGCGGATGAGCTTAGAATTCCATTCTCAGCTAGTGCATTCGTTATCTCATCCCTGTAATCTATTCCCCTTCTGAGATCCACTTCCTTTATCCTGTCAATTACCTCATCCGCATTTGAGAACTTTTCCTCTATTATTTTCCAGATCCTGCTCTCCCTTATCTCATCAAGCCTCTTCACATAGCATCTCTCAGTTCTATTCCCATCAGAAAATATTATCTCGGTTAGATCCCCTGCATTCCTCATCTCAAGCCTGCACTTCCCTATGTTGAATCCCCTTCCATCATACTCTATTATCGCTTTCTCCTTTTCTCCTTCTCTTTCTTCCCCTTTTTCTTTTTCCTTCTTCTTGAACCTCCTGAACCTCAGTACTCTGTATCCTGACCTTATCTCAATGCACTCATAGTTTTTTAACGATTTTATGAGGCCCTCTGGAACCCCCATCGCCCTTACCCTCTCCAGATCTGGACCGGATACTGAGAACACATATATCGTGTCGAACTGGGATATGAGAGGTGCAGGCATATCAAGGATGCTCTGGGTTGCGACTATGAACGCAACTTTCCTAGCCCTCCCTCCCCTCAAAAGATCCTCAGTTATGCTGTAGTGGTGCTCAGTCCTCCTGAACACATTGTAGGCCTCATCTATACCTATTGCTATATTACTTACATCCCTCAGCTTCCTCAGAAGTATCTCCGCAAAGAAGCACTTCTGATAATCGTTTAGGGATGAGAAATCGTAGACAACCCTATCTGCAATCGGTATATCCCCTGTTCCCTTAGGCAAGAGGAGATGTATCTTCTCCTTGAGGCTTATCAATGTGGTCTTGTTTATCCTGTCCTTCTCCTTCTTTATCGATTCATCGAGATTCCTGAGAAGGGTTGCCCAGTCCTCGCTCCTGTTCACAAGGTCTATTAAAAGGCCGGCATACCTGCTCACTACCTCACCTATTATCCTTGGCTGGAATGTGAGCATGAAGGCCTCGACAAACGAGTCCTTATCGAATGGGCCATACTCAGATATGTCAACTACTTTTGCATCTAGCTTTAAATGGAGATCCCCTTTCTTGAAGTTGAAAACGATGAACCTGTCGAAGTACTTTGATATCAACAGATCCATTAAATTGGTCTTCCCCTTTCCCGATGTCCCCACTATTAGCACGTTTTCATTCGCCTTCCTCCTGTTCCTGAAGCTGTAAAAACCCAAGGTGTATGAGATTCTCCCATTTCTCCACTCCTTCAGGATTATCGCATCCGAATCAATGAGCTCCGATATCAGGATGAGGGAAACAGGTATAAAGAGGATGTAGAGGCTTCTAAACTTGAGGAAAAGGAGAAGCGATATTATGACTGCTGCCTTCATCAGCCTCCTTAGCACACTGTAATAAACAGACAGGATTAGGACAGGGAAAATTGGGAAGGTTTCTGGAAACTTTCTGCGAATTTTCCCAGTTTTCCCGCTGAAATCTCAGGCTTTTTCTCCTGTTATGAAGCTGGGCATCCTTCTCCCCCTCATTCTCCTCATTTTTTATGTCCTAGATATTGTCTTCCCTGCATCTTCTGTATCCTTCTTCAAATCCTTTGTTGGAATATCCATATCAGCACTTCTCCTAATCACAAGGGATAAACGGATATGGAGGTACCTTGCGATAGCTTCCCTGATATTATTGATCCTCATGGAGATCCTGATAAGATAAGCTACATATCAGGTTCAGGTGAAATTTCTGTTGTTCATGAAGCTTCAAAGCTCTATTAAGAGCTTACTTCATATTTTACCTCGTAAAATAATCGCTGTGCTACATACCTACATCTCTCAGCATGTTTTATGGCAAGCTCAGCCTCCTCCTTTTCAAAGAGCTTATCCGCTCCGACTCCAAGCTTTTCTAAGCCATACTTTGCCACTGTATAGAACTGGAGCCAGAACTTGGAGTAGAGGTAAACTTTGTGGAATTCTAGGTACTCAAGACTCCTGGGAATCCTGCTTAAAACTCTTTCAAATTCCTCCTCATCAAACTCATGCTTCTTGGGATACTCCTCCTGAGAAAGGAGGAATATGGCTTTTATAGACAGCTCAATGCATTCCTGAGAGGAGGATATGCTCTCCGCATAGTGGAACATTTTCAGATGCTCTCGTGCCTCATCAAGCTTATGACCAGCCCTCTCTAGAAAGCTTTCAGCCATGCTTAACAATTTCTTTTTGTCGCTCATCTCAGCCATCTTAACCCTATTGCCTAGTAAAGTTTATCTATGAAAGAAGATAGGTATAATGAATCAAGCATTATGTCGCTTCTATAAAAGCCATTTCACGATTCAAATCGAGATGTAAAATATAATCTAAGTCTGTCAAGACCTCTTCAGTCACTTCTATAAAATAATCTAGCTTCTTGACTAATGGATGTTCATTATTATAAATCTCCAGTGGATTAAAGCCATCTTCCGGATACCTTGTCTTGACAGCATGAGGGGAGAAAATCAAGGAGAGATAAAATAAACATGAAAGACAATAAATCAACCTAGAGGAGAGCTCTTTTATTAATTTGAGGACATAAGCGATTAACTGAGGTTTGATCGCTTTACTCAATTCCTTTTCGACTTCTTCAACAGGAAAATTTGGGACAGCCCCGGATATAGCATCTAAGAATTCATGTAAAAGTCCACGAAGATCTTTTAGCTCTTCCTCTCCTATTGCTTCAGGCATGTCCCTCTGCAAAGCCATTTTCTCTGACCTCAGCCTATTAATTTCATTTATAATAAATTCAAGCTCCTTGTACTTATGATTCTGCATTATGTTTTTCCATTCAACTTTATCCCATTCATCAAGTCTCTTTGTTAGATCTCTAAATCTTCCTTCTTTAAGTTTTGGGAGTTTATTTAAAAATCCTTTTAATTCCATCATCTTTTTCTTTTCTTCATAAAAGATCTTCTTGTACACCTTCCATGCTTTATGGCTAATATCGTTTGCTGCCTCGCTTTCAGTTATTATTCTACTGTGAATCCCTAAGGACTTAGTAGCTTTTTCAATAGCTTGCTGAACGTGAAAAATGGACTGGGGGTATAATTTTTCATTAAATAAACACTTAGCTGCCCTTAAATCTGTTTTTGCTATCTCCAGAAGAATTAAATCACTTCTCATATTTCCACCTTACTTTTCCCGGAGTAAGAGGTATATCGATATTGCACTGCCTATCCCTACTGCTGCTATAATCACTGCTAACCACTGCGGTGAATCATAAAGAAGATGTTTAACGGGATCCACAAGAGGGCTGAACCAATCCCAATGGGCCTTATAGTGATCTCCATAATCCAGAAGATGTATCCTCTTCCCATCCTCCAGCGTCAATTCATAGTCAGCTTTTTGTCCTCGTGGCTCGCCAAGAGTCCTTATGAACCCCTCTGCTTCAGGATCTGGGATGAGACTTTTCGGTATTATTATATCCGTATGAGCTGGCATACTTCTTATCTGTAATAACATGTACTTCATATCCATCTCTGAGTTATATGTTAAGTCCTATATAAACTTTTACAGTTTTTGTTTTTCGCTCCCTTAGCCACTTTATCACTAACGAGTTTTTATAGTAAAATTGAGAGACCTAGTAATAATTTTATTTAATACTTTTTAACATAAAAAGAATATTAACTCTAGTTTCAATGGAGCCATTCATTAAGTGTTCCACTTGTGTTCCCTCCTCTTCTTCTCCTCCTTCTACCTCTAGGTCTTTCGATTTCTTGAATCTCTTCTGATCCTCTAATAGCCCCTCTTCTAGCTTCTCCAGCTCTCGACAGCCTTCTTCTGGCCATCTCCAAGACCATTGCTCTAGCGCTTTCAACAATATTCTCTAGTCCTAATATTCTCTCAACCTCATGATCAATATCCTTTATAACAGTGTTGAACAGACCAGTAATACCCTCTCTAACATCGCTCCTTCCAGTAAGCTCCTTAGCAAGCTCGGATCCAAAAACACTCTCGACTCTATCAGCACCACCAAGCTTTCTAGTCTCTGTCTCAAGTTTGTCAAAGAGCTGGGCAAGCTTCTCCAAATCCCCTCTTGGTAGCTTCTTAACATCCAGTATCAGGAAATTGCTCAATGAGCTGACATCAAGCTCTAATAATGCTACTCCCCCAGCTGTTCTACCCCTGATCTCGGCCTGAAGCTGACTAAATGAGGAGTTCAGGTAGGCTAATAGGGCCTTAAGCTCAATCTCATTAAACTCAACTCCCTCTTTGGGTATTAAAGCGAGTATTCTGTGATCCAGAGCGCACTGATACCTTGCTAATACAAATCTTGTCCAGTACCGAGAGCCATAGGTAACATAGATTGGCGATTCCACAACCCCTCCGAGATCATACCAATCGAAGAAGATATCCCTGTGCTCAAGCCTAGCTTGAGATGCCTGAGACTCGTTTATAGGCCTACCTTCAGCTTCTCCAGGCCTTCTTCTAAGCCTTATCTGAGCATTAGGTCCCTCACCAAGTTGTATATAATTTATTACACTCTCAGGAAGATCATTTCTTTGTCTATGACATAAGAACAAGTAGCATTCGGCATCTCCTCTTCTAAGCTCCTCCCAATCCTCTCGGGTGAATGCAAAGTTCTTCATATACCTAGAGGACGGCAAAAGCGGATGCAGAAACTCCTGAGGTATCCCTAATTGCCTAGCCCTTTCCTCAGTAAAATAGAAGAATCCCTCACCACCAACATCAGGCCTTCTACCATGACTTATGGCCCATACAGACCATACTGTATTTCCACGCGCTGGTTCAAAATACTCTGGAAGTCTCCTTATTAGAGGGCTTTGTTCTAGCAGGTCAAGTATGTCCTCAGCTCTGAAGATCAGGTTTATGATCCTGCCCTCATATCCTGCTAGCTCCTTCTGGGCATAAGCCTTGGCCATTATCCTTGCTCCTGATGCTAGATCCCTGACCACAGGTTTTTCTGTCCTAACCTTGTTTCTAACATCTTCTATAAACTTCAGGATCTCATCAACATCTATAGTACCTCTAGAGACATCCAGATATGCGAATACAACCTTATTATCCCCTCTTTCAGCTCTGTTTGAGGGCTTCTCCAGAAGCACTATGCACGTGCCTATGAGCGGAACTGGGAAGACTCTTGCTGAGATATCTATTATGGCATAAATATCATAATTATCTAGCATGAACTTGAAAAAATCTGAGCCATAATCAGCCTGAAGCCATGAATCCGATATTATCATCCCGAGCCTTCCTCCGGGCTTCAGGAATTCCTTGGCCCACATTATGAAGTATACATAGATCCCCGGCTCCCTTCCTCTCTCGACATCTGCATGAAGATTGTAGTCTGAGAGGTCTTTTTTCAGCCTATTCCTTATGTTCTCCCTGACATTCTGGGAAATTTCAGTCCATCTAGTGTAGGGAGGATTGCCGAATACAGCATCAAATCCCTCCTTTGGCAGATATATCCTCCTTTCCTTTGGTCCCTCAGGTGTCTGAACCTTATAGGGTAGAAGGACCTCCTGTCCCGGAATTATGCTGAAGAAGTCGGATTCTATGACATTCAGGTTTGTCACAGGAGCTAGTATGTTCTTCATAGCGAGGTTCATTGAGGTGAGCTGAGCTGGAAATGAGTTTATATCGATGGCATATATCTGATTCAGAACCTTCTCGTGCACTCTTCTCGATGGTATCGTCCTCCTTCCGGTCTTGAACTCGACAAGCCTCCAGTATGCCTCCACTTCAAAGGTCCCGCTGCCGCATCCAGGACCTAGGACAACATCATCCCCGCTTCTGATACACCATGTTGTGATGAGCTCTGCTATCGGCCTAGGAGTGTAGAATTGGCCAAGCCTGTGTCTCTCCTCCTCTGGTATCAAGTTCTCATAAACGTGGCCTATCACATCCCCGAACTCCTGCAGGTTAATGCCAGACAGCATTCTTATCAGCTCATCTATCTGAAAGAGAGCTCTTTCGTCATCAGATATGACAATGTGATCGTAAAGCCCTGTGCAGAATATCTGCTCAAAATCCCTAGAGGTCTTCATTGCGTCATTGAAAAATTCGTTCAGGCGCTGAAGGTAATCCTTTGAGCTCTTCACATCGCTTGCAAATGGCTTGAGTTCTGGCAATTTATAGTAGTATTCAAGAACTTTATAAAATATAATTTTATTCATTAAAACATAGATCATCATCCTCGAGAGGTTCTCCACTCTCTCCAAGTTCCGTCCGACTATATCAGCGAGCCCGTTAGAATATCCTATTTCTCTAGCATATCCATCCAGCATCCCATAGAAATCTTGATCCCTACTAAGCTTGATGAAAAGTGGCCTGCGCACAAAATATCTGTCCATGAAGTCGACGAAATATCTTAGCTGATCTATCAGCCAAAATCCTATCTCCTTCCTCACCTTCAGCACTTCTACCTCTTTCAGCCATAGCTTGACCGATGTATCAAGCAGCTTGAATACAAGCTCCTCCCTCAGAGGCCCCTCCTCATCAAAGACATAGTACTTGCTAACAAGCCTCATAAAAGCCTGAGGGCTCATAGCAGATGAATAATCGCTCCTAGAAACAGCATCTCTATCAAGAAAACTCCATGGATCATCAACAGGTCCAAATAACACTATTACATCAGGATTTGCTGCAGCAAAAAGTGGGGTAGCTGGAATGTTGAAATCATCCTTTGCAAGAGCAGCATAGCTTAGGGCTTGAGCTATCACAGATGGACTGTACGGTGAGAACTCTCGGGAAAATCCCCTCTCAGTTTTCCTCTTGGTCTCTATTATCAGGACTGGAACTCCATCTGATTCCCTCACCACAACAATATCCGGGGTTTTCCCACCTAGCTTTGGCTCTCCCATTAGAACCTTCAGTTTTAAGCCTCCAATGGGACCTCTTGAACATATGCTTTCAAGAAGATCCCTTAGATTGAGGGCAAATTCTATCTCAGGCCTAGACATCGAATTAATCGATGCCAAAAGCTTATAAATTTTGTTAAAAGGATATTCTTTGCCATGTCTGAAGAGCTGGTATTATGTCCTAGGTGTGGATCAAGGGCAAATGGACCGGTAACAAGCGGAAATCTGATGTTTTACTGGTGTGATAATGATTCCTGCAGAAATGTGTGGTCCATTAGTTTTAGATCTCCCATTCACCACAGGCTGCCCGTTGAAAGAGGACATATAATTTCATTTCTTAGAAATGAAAGAAGAGAGGCCTCTAGGACCACTGAGGAGATAGGAAGGGGCATACTGGTGGATGAGAGGAGATCAAAGGATGGATTGAGCAAAATAGCACGAATAAAAGCTGTTATAAGCAGGGAAACAACTCTCAGGCCCTATGATGCGATTTACTATGGCAACTCCTTGGGGGTTGTTCTAGAGGCATCTGAGAACGGGATGAGCCTCATCTTCGACTCCTCAAGACAGCTTCCGGAGGAAGGAGCCCTCGTTCTGGCTGAACCTCTGATACTCTATGACTCAGCCCTGAGCATAGTCCAAAAGAGAGCGATGGAAAGAGGAGAATATCTGGCCAGATTTGTTGATTTGGGGTTTGAATGCCAGCAGGAGGAATCTAAGGCTTCAGAGGTGGGTGATATAAATTCCAGCTACAACCTTGACCCAGAAAAAGTGGAAATAGTTCATGAGGTCATATCCATGCCTGATTTCGACTATAGAGTAATAGAAGGTCCACCTGGAACTGGAAAAACCACAGTTACAGCAGCTATTGCACTAGAAATGGCGAAAATGGGGAAAAATGTTTTGATAACATCTCACACAAACGTGGCTGTTGATAATGCTTTGGAGAGGATTCTTGACTTTAATCCAGATCTAGGGGATGAGATCGCTAGGATCGGACATCCTGCTAAGGTGAGCGAAAAGGTCAAGCCCCTGATAGACAGGCAGCTCCCTGATGAAAGCAGGGAGGAATGGTTAACCCGTCTTTTGGAGGAGAAGAGGATAATTGGGATGACAATAGCAAAGCTAGCTGTGCTGGATTACGCGTATAATCTGCAGGCAATATCGGAGAGACTTGGAAAGTGGCCATCATTCGACTTGATGTTGATGGATGAGTCCTCTATGATACCCTTGGGAATTGCTATCATAGCTTTATACTATTCGAAGAAATGGGTTATAATAGGGGACACAAGACAGCTTCCTCCGATAATCAGGACGAGGCATCGCTATCCAGGAGCGTGGTCTATAATGGAGATAGCTTCTGCTTACGATAGAGGAAGGGTTCGCATGCTAAAGAAGCAGAGGAGGGGAAATGCAGCGATATTCGATGTGATAAGCAGGGTTTTTTACGGAGGAGCTCTTATCAATGACGATAAAGTTGCTGGAGAAAAGCTAAGACTAAGCTCCTTTGAGGCGGATCCATGGATAAAGGAGGTCTTGAACCCGGATGAGATCCTCTCATGGATTCAGATAAGGGATGGTGTTATGGAGTGGTACAGAGTGAGAAGGGGAAGAATTGAGAGCGCTTCTGGGGCAAACATATCGGAAGCTGCGGCTGTGCTGGGGATATACAAAAAGCTCATTGAATCGGGGATGAGGTCCAATGACATAGCAATCATAACGACATACAGAGCTCAGGCAAACCTGATAAGGGAGTCTATAAGGGTAGTTGTAGGTGAGAACCCGATAGTAGCGGCCATGTATCATGGGATAAGGGGGGATAATGAGATAGTGGAGGAGGATGAGGAGCCTAGATCTGCAACATTGCTCGATCTCAGGATAGCTGAGACCGTGGACAGCTATCAGGGGAGGGAAAAGCCATGTGTCATATACTCTATAACAAGTCACTATCCTCATATAGCCCTTCAGGATTACAGAAGGGTGAACGTCGCTGTCACTAGGGCGAAGGCAAAGCTGATAATCGTGAGCTCTCTTCAAACTCTGGATGGCCTTCCATGGTTTATTGCTATTAAAAATAGTTCAAAAGTTATAGATATAAATTCATCGCAAATAAGGGATTATAATTTCGTTAGAGAGGTGAACAAAAGAGTTCACAAAGCTAGGTAAAGCCAAAAGAGCCCTTTCTATCAGCTTGCTTCTAATTTTAAATGAGCTAACTCAGGAAGAATTAGCGCACAGAATCTCAGGGGTTATCACTTCTTCAGCCAATATCATCCCCCAGCTTCTCTATTTCTCTATCCAACAGATAAAAGACTGCAGCTTTTGGATGTCCTGAACCCTTTACTCAGTAAAAATAAATATCAAAAGTTTCATAAATAAGGCCATACCCAATAAATTTATTGGGTTCCCCTCTTTCACTCCTTTCAACTATTGTTTATTTCTCTCGGAAGCCCTCTCCACCACAAGCCTATCGCCATCTATCCTTATTATGAGGGGTTCCCCCGGCTTGAATGGAAACTGGCTGTCCTCTACCAAATCCTTCCTGAGGTAGATCGTGTGCCTTGAGCCTACCTTGTGTATCGTTGTCCTGGCCTCCCTGACCATCGGGAATTCTGGAACATCCCTTATTTAAGCATGAAGGAAAAGCTTAAATAAGGTGTACACCTTGGTATATACTGATGGGCATGAGGGATATCTGCCCTAGGTGCGGGAAAACCTACAACTGGATTGAGACGAGGCATGTGGGGAGCAGGACATACTACTATGCTGTTCATGTCGAAGGAAAGAGGAAAAGCCTCTGTTATCTTGGACCAGACAGCTATGAGTATGTCTCGATGATGCATGAAGGGCTGAGCTTGAAAGGAATGATATCTGATAAAAGGGAGGTTGAGTACATAATATCCCTTCTGAGCGAGATAAAGAGAAATATCAGGGAGGATGAGGCGATAAAGCTGGCCGATTTCCTTGAAAAGACTGCAAAGGAGCTTAGATCGATGTATAAAAATGACAGTACCCAATAAATTTATTGGGTTATGGTGATTGAGTGATGCCTAAGAAATTTCATGTTATCCGGCTCTTACGTACCTGCATTTTCCCCTCAGGATCTTTGAGAGCATAATTTCATCTATCTCGGCACAACAGGAGTTTATAACCCTAAAAGCATAAGAAAAGAGTTATGTTTTTAGAGGCTTTCCTTTAATACTTGAAGGTATAAAGTCTCAGACAAATACTAGAAGCTTCCAACCTTAGTCATGAAGTAGCTTGTATAGGATCCAGCATCCTGCTAGAGATAGAGATTGAATCTTAATTCAGAGAAACTACATGCCTTAACTATCTAATTAATGATGGACATTTTTTAATGCTTGAAAATTTCTCTAAAAAGAACAGGATTTCACCATTTTTCTACAATCCTCAGAAATAAACTCTTCAGGAATCTGATCAAGAAGTTCCTTACAGAATGGCAGAAGTTTATTTAAAATAGGAGTTGTAGGAACTCTTTCATCAATGAGCATTCTAAGAGCCTTGCATAAATGCTCTGCTGCACCTCTTTTATTCTCCCTTTCAAGAAGGATTGCGGCAATCCAAACTTCAGAAAGGATTGCTCCTCTCTTTAAAAAGGATTGCGAATCTCTTTCGGATAAGTCTCTTTCGGATAAGAGACCCCAGAACCAAGGCCTACTCGATAGAAGTTCAAGTATCTCTAGTATTTCTTTGAAGTTATCCATAAAGTTATCAGGCTCTTCTCTCCATGAAAGGAGAGCTTGAGAGACTCCCCCTAGCTTGATCAGAACTCCTGCTAGAAGCAAGGAGTAGCTCTTATCTATCGAGGATAAATCTCTGCAGATTTTCTCTGCCTCTTTTAACTTCTTTATAGCATCATTTGATATTCCTTTGCCATAAAGAGCTACTCCTAGGTAGTACAAAACTTCTACTAAGTATAAAAGGAAATTCTTATCTATCGAGGATAAGTGTCTATATATGCTCTCCGCTTCTTCGAGCTTCTCTATTGCAACATCGGATAGATAATCTCCATGAATTCTCTTCTCTAAAAGGGCTCTTCCCAGCTTAGTCAGAACCCTTGCTAGAAGCAAGGAGTAGCTCTTATCTATCGAGGATAAATCTCTGCAGATTTTCTCTGCCTCCCTGTAATTATCTATGGCGTGAATGAGTATTCCCTCACAATAAAGGTCATTTCCTAGGCTATACAGAGTCTCTGCTGTTGCATGTAGAACCAGAACTCTTCTGTCTTTCCATTCATCCTTTTTCGCTATCTCTAAAACATTTTCCGTGAGATTCGGAAAGTTTTCGAGAGCTCTTTTAACAAGCTCAGCAGCATCGTCTGGTCTCATCTCATTTATACTGTTAAGTGATTTGCTGCATGCTTCTCTGACAAATTTCTCGACGTCATAAGCTCTTATCCTTCTTATCGCACTTATATCCTTGATTATTGAAGCAGCCTCCTCTGGAACATCTTTTCCTGTCATCAGGTCCCTGTCTATCTCATGTATTATCCCGAAGGATCCGTCAAACTTCGCAAGAAGTCTTCCATATCTTTCATCTCTTTCGTCTCTTTCATCCCTCCTGAGGCCAAGTATTTTAGTTTCCAACATCTCCCTTAGTATATCGAGCTGTCTGAAGTGAAGCCGTCCTGTCCTAGTTTTGGCAACACAGTAGAGCAATGCAATTGCGAGATCATCTCCACAGTCTCTTATCGCTTCAGCTCTATAAATATAGGCGTTCTCAGGAAATTTTAAGGCATCTTCCCTACTGATTTCCCTCCCTTTGTAATTATCAGCTATATACCGCAAGTATATCGGTATGGGATCCTTTTTCATCACCTCATCAACTGCCTCCTCCGTATACTTCACATTATTTGCTTTGAGCATCGAGATGAACATCTCCCTCAGCTTTGGCCTCTGATCCTCAGGCTCTATTCTTATCTCATGCCATCCTCTGGGATTCTTCCACTCGGATTCCCTAGCTGATGCTATAACTGGGGTTGTGCAGATCTCAAGCTTTTCTAAAGTTTTCTCCTTGGCCCCTATGTTGTCCACAACTAGCACACCTTCTCCCCTTATTCCCGATGTCCTGAGCTTTATCCCCTCGCTCATCAGGTGTAAGCAGGCCAGATACAGAGCGGTTGTCTTCCCAATTCCTGGATTACCTACTATACATACCTTCTCCCCTTTTTTGATATATTCAACTGCTTTTTCTATCTTTTTCTTTAGCCTGTCGCTTACAACAGGTTCTCTCACCTTTACCCATTCCATATTCAGCTTTTTTATGAGATCATCCTCATTTTCCACATACTCTGGCTTGATGTATTCAACTGCTTCCTTTATCTCCACAAGCTCTTTCTCTATTCTATCAACCCTATTCTCAAGATTTTCCAGCCTCTCCTTGATATCGGGAAGCTCCTTCTTAAGCTCATCAACTGCCTGATATATTGCTTCCAGATATCCTGATTTCTCCCTCCCCAGCTCCTCTAGAAGCTTCTCATCTATAAGCTCATTTACCAGTTTTGCTAGGCTCTCCCTCACATCCTCATCCTTTTTTGCCATCTCGAATATCTCCTTCACATCCTCCTCGCTGTATTTCCTTGCACCAAGCTTCCTTTTTATCCTCTCCGCTAGCTCCTCCCCCAGAACATCCTCTAGAAAGGACAGGAGCCCTGAAGCTCCAAGGGCTTCAGAAACCGCAATGTACGGGGAGGCAAGCAAAAACGCTGCTGAAAGAGTTCCTTTGACAATTGCCTTGCTTATAAGATCCTTCAGCTTGTTCCTCACTTTCCCCTTTGCCTGCTCATCCACACCAAGCCTGACAGGTGATAAAATATAACCCTACTTTTTTAAATAATAGAATATTCTTCTGATGTCAGAGATTTCTGGGGGCTGAGGAAGCTGCATAAAAGGACCCAATAAATTTATTGGGTCCTCCTCTCAGCAATTTATAGTATAATCAAAGTTTATATTATAATTTTAAATTTCTTGAAACATATTATTCCCGAAGGATTCTCACATCTTTATAACCCTTACATTATCAGAAGAAAGCTTTTATTAGCATTGAGCTTTATTTCATATGAGCGCTGCTAGGAAGATACTTCTTGCGCTCGTGATTGTGGTAATCCTGTTTCTTCTGTTGCTGATATTAGGAGCCCTGACATACAAGCCAATATTTGAGGTCAAAAGCATTGGAATAGTTGATCACGATGGCTATCCATGCTTTAAGATCCCTTTCAAGACCAGCAACTATCCGGTAACTTTCCGTCTTCTCACAAAGGAGGGGGAGCTCATAGATACCTATGTGGCGGATAAGCCCGAGGAAGTAGTTTATCTCCACCTAACTCCATTTAAACCCTTTACCAACGTAATAGGACCAAAAAGCTATGTGATAAAGGCTTTTTATGGGGATAAAGAGGTACAGCAGTAGCTTTGATGTAAAGGGAGCAAAGGCTGATCTAAAGATAAAGGATGTCAGTTTTAATACATCCATCTTTTTCACTAGATCTGAGAAAGTGAAAAAAAAAGTCTTTTTCACTTTTTTCATATTTTTCTTTGCATTAGCAGTTGCTGATGCAAACTATTATGGAATTTTTACAAGAATTTTGAGGATAAATATGAAAAAGTAAAAGACTGGAATGAGCCTGAGTATTACCACATAGTTTTGATGAAAAGAAAAGAATAAAGATAAATCAAAAGTTATTATTAGAATTCGACTGCCTCTCCTGTAGGTAAAGTTGCTCGCAGTTTTAGTCTCTTTCCATTGACATCATATCCATAAACATATGGGCTAAGCATCTTTCCAGGAGCGTATCTTCCACCTTTTGGAAATCTTTCTAAAATATTTTTTGGCGTTGCAGCACCGATAGTTTCGTCTCCGGGCCATCCGTATTCTTTACAATCACAGAATATATCCATCCCAGCATAGCCTAGAGCTTTTGTATAAAGAATGTATTGCTGCGTTCTACATTCGGGTCTTTGATGGAGTCTTTCGGTTACATCTTTATGCGCAATTGCACCGGCATATCTCATTCCTAAATTTAATATTTTCTCGTTTTTAACAACAGGTAGATAGTTTTCAAGAAATTCACGACCAGCTTTATTGTATACAGTAGACCAAGGCGGCGGAGCATAAACAAGTCTTCTGACTTCTTCATCATCAAAATATCGTTCTGCTATATCCTCTCTTTTTTCTTCATGCATTTTTGTTACTCTTTCATATATACTTCCGTCTAACACAAGTGATAGATTATCAATTATAGTTCTCTTTACATCTTCTATTGTCCAATTATTAGCGTTTTTCTCGCTTGCACTTTCTCCTGTCCTTCCATTAAACCATGTAAAGGCTGGATGAAGAGCTCTACTTCGATTAATAATTTCCCTGTCATACTCATTTGGAAATAGTTTTTCTAATTCAGTTTTTCTTAAAGGCAATAGGCTTTTTCCTTTTTCATCAAGCTCTAAATGATATTTCAAATCTTTAACTCTTAGGTTATCAAATGAAGTATCATCACTTAAAATCACCCCCCCCTGGTTTACTATTGCTGGAAGGGGAACAGAGGAAGTGTAAAGAATGAGATCCCATTGCCTTATATGTGCATTCAAAAATTCATGCAAATCTTCTTCTCCTTTTAGCTCTGGCATAGCTTCAAAATACTTCAAAGCAGATTCATAGTTTTGATAGTCAAATCCTTTAGCCAATACAGGATACTTTTCTATAAAAGCTTTGAACTCATCTCCCTTTGAAGGTGGAGTTGTAACGTTTGTAGTCGGTGTGACATTTGTTGTAGTTGGTATGCTTTGAGGCCTGCTAAATTTCTCCAAGTAGGAATACAATGGTCCATGAAGGATGAAATCTCCAGCCAGATATGCGCCTCCTCCAATTAAGACAATTTTAATGAAATTCCTTCTTGTCACCTTCATTTTTTCTCACTGAATTAAGAAGGATATTTAAATTTTTCTGTGAAAAAGAGAGGGATTGCTGGTTCGTCAGCAGTTCCCAAATAGTTAACTTTATATAACTCTTCTGTGCGCGCGTTTAGCCTCTCTGAAGAGATGATGCCATTCAAGCTTTTATCTCATCTGCCATTTAAAGAACCCATTCAGATTCCTGACATACATAAGATAGTTATAAAGGAGGCCTCCTGACATCTTCTCTATGGATTCAGCGTTCCCGACAACTATCAGCTTCTTTCTAGCCCTTGTAAACGCAACATTCAGCCTGTTCTCATCGGAAACAAAGTCCATGTTTCCCGTGCTTGTGATGCTGAATATTATGACATCCTTCTCCCTTCCCTGAAATGAGTCGACTGTGTTGACCTCAAGCTTCTCATCCTTTAGCTCCTCAGCTATCCTGTTTCTCTGAGCTTTGTAAGGCGTTATTATCCCCATCCTCTCGCTCCTCATCCCAAGTCTTTTCAATGTCCTGGCTATGCGGACAACAGCATCTACCTCAGCCCTGTTTGCCCTGGATCTCCCCTCGACAAAATCCTCTCCCCTGACATCCAGGAAGACAGCTGGAATATCTGGGTTGAGGAACTCCATCTCCCTAGGATAATTCCTTATCTCAAGCTTTATCCCGTCGCACTCCTTGACAGGGCTTATCATCCCGTTGTACACATATCTGCATGAGAAGTTTATTATCCTGCTGTTGCTCCTGTAGTGCTTTCTGAGCCACACTTCCCCTTTTCCGTAAAACTTCCTCATCAAGCAGAATGCGCTCAGCTTCTCAACAAGCCTCTTATCCCTGATGGACTTGAAAACAGGTAGGAGCTGCTTGTGATCCCCCACAAGAACCCATTTCCTCGCTTTTATCATACCAAGAAGGGCTAGTGTTATTGATGCTTGGCTGCACTCATCTATGAGGACTGTGTCGAATCTCTCCAGATGAAGAGGGGGCATATTCGATTTTATCAGAGTTGATCCCATTATCCCAGCTTTTTCCACAAGCTTTTTGCTCTCATCGACAAGCATCTTGTTTCTCTCCTTGTATAGATCTCTGATCCTCTTTATCTTCCCCTTTATAGTCCCCTTTAACTCATTGTACTTCTCCTTTGAGACCCTCTTCCATTCCTCAGCTAAACCATGAAGCCCCTTTATCTCCTTTCTCAGCTTGGATATCTGGCTCTCTATCTGCTCAAGCCTGGATCCAAGGGCTGTTCTAGCCTTGTAGCTGAGAAGATAAGGCCTTATCCCTTTTAGAACCTTCTCAGGCCTCCCGACCCTGAGGGAAATCTCCACTGGAAGGGCCTCTAGTGCATTGTCAACTGCCCTGTTTGTGTGGGATGTTATTAGAACTCTCTCTCCCCTCTTCCTCAGCTCAAGAGCTGCCTTTGCTATGACCCTAGTCTTTCCAGTTCCTGGAGGGCCAACAACAATTAAAAGCTCCCTATCTTCTAGGCCCAAGATCCTCTCAACAGCCTCTATCTGGGATTCATCCAGCTCAATCTTTCCGGTTGAATCAAGTTTATCCGATAGGCTTATCCTCTCACTTCCTGTATTTCCTCCTCCGAATAAGCAGAGAACTGCATCCCTCTCAAGATCATCGAGCTCATCGTTCAGTATCCTGTCTATAAGGGATATCTGGAGATCGTATCCAACAAGGACCTCCCCCTTGCACAGATCAATTAGCTGTCCCTCCTCAAGCCCGATCTCCCTGTTTGTCCCAACTGTTATCACAGTTCCCTCCGCCAAAACCGAGCCAATTGGCTTAACATCCCCCTCCTGAGTTATGCAGCCGATAATATCCCCCTCTCTGAACATTGGAAATTTGCACTCAAGCGTAACAAGATCCTCTGTCACATCCAGAACCCTAGCCCTGACCCTGTCCTCATAGGCCTCCCTTTTCTCAACTTCTCTCTCCCTTCTTAAGAGATCCCTTATGCCGAGGAGAAATTTCCTCTCATCCTCAATTGGACTCTTGCTCATCGGAATTTCTTACAAAGTTTAAATATAAGGTTGCATTAGCGTTAAATATATATCCAAATGTTGGAAACTTAGCAATCGATAAAAGACATTCAGGCTGCTTGACCCTGCCTCTGGCCTTGTAAATGCTGAATAATGGTGCATGGAAGATTTTAAATAGAGAATGGAAATCTTTATTAATAAAATCTGAGCTTTATGAGCAGAATGGATCTCAAAGAGGAGGAAATCCTGAGAGAATTTGTTAAAAGAGGGATCTTAAAGGGAACGTTCTTCATGGATGTCGGTATCGGCACTGATGATTACTGGGGCGTGATCGATGCAGTCTTTGTTGAGAACTTGGAGCCTGAAGCTGAACCCCGGATCATGAAATCAAAATGGTGGAGAAAGCTGCAAGATGACATAAAGAGGAGGACAAAAAGGATTCTGGTGATCGAGGTTAAAGAAACCCTCAATTATGAGGCACTAGGGCAAATAATGGTCTATAGATACCTGTTTCCTAAAGTCTGGGGATTTCCGACTGTCGATTCCGCAATACTCTGTAAGAAATCTATTAAGACGCTGGAAGAGATTTGCAGAGCCAATGATGTTCTTGTGTTCAGGATATGAGTGGCCTTCTGCCGTTAAGAACAACTTTGTGCAAACAATGACATACCCTTAAAGGCGGGCAAACTAGCTTCCCATTTCATGAATGGTAAATCGAGCCCAAAGGCTTCTAATAGCTGAAAATCTCTTGAAATTTTGTTCGGACATCCGCTTTCTCTGTTCAGTAGCACATATGTATCCTGTTTAAGCTCTAATAATTTATTTTTAGGAGCAATTAACTATTTAAATGCTAGAAGTGAATTTAGTGGATGAGCTCCCAGCTCAAGCAGAGATTCCTAAAGCTTCTAAAGGAGGATGAGGAGTTCAGATACGCTGTAGCCGGACTTCTTGGCTTAGAGGAAATTCTGAAAAGGCTTGACAGACATGAGGAGCAGCTTGTCAAGTTGAGAGAGGATATGAACAGGGGATTTGAGCTTATAGAAAGGAGGATATCAGCTTTAGGGGCAAGATGGGGCCTCCAAACAGAAGAGGCTTTTAGAGAGGGATTAAAGGGAATAATGGAGAAGGAGTTCGGTGTGAGGGTTGAGAGATGGGTTGAGAAGGACAAAGAAGGCATAGTTTATGATCATCCTAGTGATGTAGAGTTGGATATAGCTGTTAAGGATGGAAAAACCATGTTAATAGAAATATCCTCCCATATAAAGGCATCTGATATCCCGATTTTCAGGAGAAAAGCCGAATTCTACGAGAAAATAACTGGAATAAAGGCTGATAGGCTGGTAATTGTGACTCCTTATGCGGATGATAGAGCTCTTGAGATGGCAAAAGAGTTTGGAATTGAGATATATACAAAAGTATGATATCATGATACCTGCTCCACCACAAGCATATTGAAAAAACCGATACCCTCGCCAACAGGAAACCCCCGCAAATCACATAATAAAGAGCCCTCCGATTTCACATAGTCCTTCTAAAAGTCTCTATCTGAATATTGAGAGTAACAGCAAGGAGGGCAATTAATGGGAAAGCCAGATTTAAAGAATAAACTATGGTGAGATAACTATAAAGACTAAAAAGAATTGTTACTACTGAAATAATTAACTCTTAAAAATTCATTAAATTCCAGTCCTCGATAATCTTCCTCTTTTTCCACTCCGGAAAGGCAAAAGAAAAGGTTAACCCAGCTTTATTCCTGTATTTAAGCCTTTTCTGTTTATCTTAGAGTTATTCATGGCTTTTAGCACCTTGTTGAGACATAATCTTCCTGTACATCCTCCAGCTGAGTATCGGCTGTCTTGATGCCCTTGCCTCATCAAGCCTTCCTATTGCCGTGGAATGAGGTGCCTTCAGCAGAAGCTCCCTGTTTTCCCTTGCCTCCTCAGCTATCTTCCTCATTGCCTCTATATAGTTGTCGAGATCCCTCAGGCTTTCGGACTCAGTTGGCTCCATCATAAATGCTTCTTCAACTATGTGGGGGAAGTATATCGTTGGCGGATGGACACCATAGTCTAAGAGCCTCTTGGCAAAATCCAAGGCCTTTACACCATATTTTTTGAAGCCCTGAAGGCTGACAACAAACTCGTGCTTGCATGGCCTCTTCTTCCCATATTTTACATCGATTCCCTCTATTTTCCTTATGTGGAATAAGGCGTAATTTGCATTTAAAACTGAGATCTCAGCCACCTTTGGCAGACCTTCAGATCCAAGTGCCTTCAGATATGCCCAAGCCTTTATCATAACGTTGAAGTTCCCGTAGAAGCTCCTAACTCTGCCTATCGTCTTTTTTAATGAGAAATCAAGATAATAGCTTCCATCCCCCCTCTTCCTCACAACTGGAACTGGCAGATATTCTTTCAGTTCATCTACAACACCAACTGCCCCCGCTCCGGGCCCTCCGCTTCCATGAGGTGCCGAAAATGTCTTATGCAGGTTTAGATGGGCTATGTCTATCCCCATCTTTGACAGAAGGACCTTTCCCACTATCGCATTTAGGTTTGCCCCATCGTAGTAAAGGAGACCTCCAGCTCCATGTATTATATCTGATATCTCCAATATTCTGCTTTCAAATATTCCCAATGTGTTGGGATTTGTTATCATCATTCCAGCAGTTCTCTCTGAAACTGCAGCCTTTAAGGCAGATATATCGACGCATCCATCCTCATCAGGAGGAATTCTGATGACCTTAAAGCCCGCCATTGCAGCGCTTGCAAAGTTTGATCCATGAGCTGACTCAGGAACTATCATCTCATCTCTTCTCTCATTCTCATCCTCATGCCTCTTTCTCATGATCAAAGCTCCTGTCAGCTCACCATGTGCACCTGCTGCGGGCTGTAGGGTGAAATGGGGAAGCCCAGTTATCCTTGAAAGCATCTCTGATAGCTCATACATTATCTGCAATGCCCCCTGAACAGTCTCCTCAGGCTGATATGGGTGTATCATGAGCATTCTTTTTTCTCTTGCAATCCTCTCATTTAGCTTTGGATTGTACTTCATAGTGCATGATCCAAGCCAGTATGAGTTGCTGTCAACGCCGTAGTTCATCTCAGCAAGCCTTGAGAAGTGCCTCGCAACCTCGGGCTCGCTCAGCCCAGGAAGATTTAAATCTTCTCTTTTCAGGTCATTTGGTATTTTTGCATATTTTTTCAGCTCCTCCTCAACAGGGAAATTGTAGAAGCTGCCTGATGAGAGCTCAAACACAGTTGGCTCCAGAACTTTCTCATCAGACTGCCATCTTGCCTG
>Ga0207433_10004922_pt1 | contig 24234 bp, 21 predicted proteins | sample YelNatPaOPGAMG01_FD_187559 | JGI IMG/M metagenome (GOLD analysis project Ga0207433, IMG submission 187559) | Hot spring thermophilic microbial communities from Obsidian Pool, Yellowstone National Park, USA - OP-RAMG-01 (SPAdes) (version 3) | ecosystem: Environmental > Aquatic > Thermal springs... | reverse complement strand
ACGTACTTGCCTGTCCAATCTGTAAAAACTTTCCATTGAAGCTTATAGTCTTCAAAGAAGAATCGAACAAATTAGAAAGAAAAGTTGAAAAAGTTGAATGCGAGCTTTATTGTGGACTAAAAGAAAATTATATATCTAAAATAAATTTAACTGTAGAAGACTGTGAAGCTTGTCTTAAGAAAAGTATTGTTGATGGTTTGTTGATCTGCGAAAAATGCAATAGATGGTATCCAATAGTTGAAGAAATTCCACAAATGCTTCCAGATGAACTAAGAAACGAAAAGGAAGACTTAAGCTTTCTAATGAAATACGAAAGTTTAGTGCCAAAAGAAGTAAAAGAAGAAGGAGTTCCATTTAACCTTTCAAAGGCAAAAGGGAGCGGAAGAACAAGTAATTGAGCAACGAAGTTGAAGGCGTAATCTTAGCTGCAGGTAAAGGTACACGTATGAGGCCTTACTCTAATGCAGTTAACAAGGAGATGTCTTTGATAGGATCATCTCCAGTTATAGAGTACAACGTAAGGGCATTAGCTTCGTGTGGCATAAAGAAAGTTTACGTGGTGCTGAGCGATAGAAAGGAACAGATAATGGAATTTTTAAGGAATGGAGAAGAATTTGGTGTCAACGTTGCATACTTGTACCAAGACATGGAGAAGGGAAAGGGTACAGCTAAGGCAATTGAAGTAGCTGAACCTTGGATAAGTGATAACTTCATGGTAATCTATGGCGATTCTTTCTTTCATCCAACGCACTTCTTTTTAGATATGATAAGATTTCATCAAGAGGAAGCTGCTTACGTAACCATGGGAATATACTTGATGTCTGAGCACAAGGACTATGGTATAGTTAAGCTAAAGAACAACGAAGTAGAGGACATTCTTGAGAAAGCTTCAGAAGATAGGTTAAAGGAGGTAAAGGTTGATGGAATGTATCCAGTGAACTCAGGTCCTATATTGTTTAGTAAGAGTGCCTTCGACTACATTAAGAAGACTAAGATTTCTCCAGCTGGTGAATACTGGCTAACGGATTCAATAAGGTTGATGGTTGAAGATGGAAAGAAGGTGCTTGGCTTTATAATTCCAAGAGATGTTTTCTGGAGAGACATTGGTAGAATGGAGCAAAGGATAGAAGCTGAGTGGTACTACCTTCAGCACATTAACAAAGTGAAAAAGCCTTAGCTAAACTTAATAATGGATAAGCCTTTCATCGTTGCAGCGATTCCTGCATTCAACGAAGAGAAGACGATAGCAAAGGTAGTTATTCTAGCTCAAAAGTACGTTGACAAAGTTATCGTTTGTGACGATGGCTCAACTGACTTAACTGGAGAAATAGCAAAAAGATTGGGAGCAGAAGTAGTTAAGCACGAAAAAAACATGGGTAAAGGAGCTGCCCTGAGAGATTTATTTAGAGTAATAAAGAAACTTAATCCTGATATAGTTATTACACTTGACGCCGATGGTCAACACGACCCTGATGAAATTCCTAGACTTATTGAACCAATAGAAAAAGGTAATGCTGACTTTGTGATAGGTTCGAGGTATGTTGAAGGTGCTAAGGTAGATGCTCCCTTGTATAGAAGATTTGGCTTAAACGTTATAAATTTCCTTAACAGAAAATTAACGAACTCTAACGTAAGCGATACTCAAAGTGGATTTCGTGCCTTTACAATTAAATTACTGGAAGAGCTGGAAAGTGTAGAGTCAGATGGTTTTGGAATTGAAAGTGAGCAAATTGCCTTAGCTACAAAGAAGAATTTAAGAGTAGTAGAAGTTCCAATAACTATTAAGTATAAAGGTTTACCAAAAACATCTAAGAAATTTCCCTTGTGGCATGGAAGTGAAATTATTGCTACTTTACTTAAGTTAGTTGTTGAAGAAAGACCATTGTTATACCTTGGCGTACCTGGAGGTATACTACTTTTAATAGCAATGTTTCTAGGAACTTATTTGCTTCTACTGTTCAACATGACTAGGTACTTTAGCTTACCAATAGCCATTATAACTCTGGGGGCAAGCTTCATAGGTATAACTCTAGTAGTAGCGTCACTTACACTCTATGGACTTAACAGAGTTGTAAAAAGAATTAAGGGCTGATCTTAAAGTGAAGGTATCAGTTATTTTAGGAACAAGGCCTGAGATAATAAAGATGTCGCCGATAGTAAGAATACTTGAACGTGAAGCATATGAATACTTCATAGTACATTCTGGGCAGCATTATTCTTACAACATGGACAAGATCTTCTTTGAACAACTTAAACTACCTGAAGCAAAGTACAACCTTGAAGTTGGTTCTGGTTCGCATGCTGAACAAACTGGAAAAATGCTTATTTCGATTGAGTTAGTACTTAAGAAAGAGAAGCCAAAAGTTGTCTTAGTTCAAGGGGATACAAACACCACACTTGCAGGTGCTCTAGCAGCAGTTAAGCTTGGAATTAAAGTTGGGCATGTTGAGGCAGGGTTAAGGAGCTACGATAGAAGTATGCCAGAAGAAATAAACAGAACCCTCGTTGATCATTGTTCTGATCTTTTATTTGCACCAACGCAAAAATCTAAAACGATACTGCTTAACGAAGGAATTCCTGAAAACAAGATCTTTGTTACTGGGAATACAATCGTTGATGCCGTTATTCAAAACTTAGAACTCTCAAGGGAAAAGGAACAAATTTTTAATGAACTAGGTATTAATAAAGGTAAATACTTTTTGGTTACTGTTCATAGACAAGAAAACGTCGACGATGAAAAAAGATTTAAGAATATCCTTATAGGTCTAGAAGAAGTTCAAAAAGAATTTAGCCTTCCAGTTGTTTATCCAATCCATCCAAGAGCTAGAAAGAAAATGGAAGAATTTGGTCTTAAGGTTAACAATATAAAAATTGTTGAGCCTCTAGATTATTTAAGTTTCTTAAAGCTTGAAAGCAACGCTAGGCTTATCTTAACAGATTCTGGTGGTGTACAGGAAGAGGCATGCATTCTTGGAGTTCCCTGCGTAACTCTTAGATATAGTACAGAACGTCCAGAAACTATTGATGTAGGCTCCAATGTTTTAGCTGGTACAGAGCCTTCTGAAATCGTCAGTAAAACTAAGTATATGCTCAGTAAGAAAAACAGTTGGTCTAATCCATTTGGAGATGGAAGAGCAGCAGAAAGGATAGTAAACGTACTAAATGAAGAAATTGAGTAAACTTTTTATTTACGAAGATAAACTATAGGCCATGAAAAAAGTTCTTGTTACTGGTGGAAGAGGCTTCATAGGTTCGCACTTAGTAAGAGAACTTAAAAGACGTGGACATGAAGTTTGGGTTTGTGATTTAATGCATAGTGAACTTGAAAACTACATTCGTTGCGACGTAAGTAAGTATAGACAAGTTGAACGTATTTTTGAGGAACATAACTTTGACTACGTCTACCATGCCGCAGCAGAGTATGGAAGATGGAATGGGGAAGACTACTACGAAAACCTTTGGATGACGAACGCTGTTGGAACGAAGAACATTCTAAGGATGCAAGAGAAGAAGAGGTTTCGTATGGTATTCTTTGGAAGCGCAGAGGTCTACGGAGACTACGATGGTGTTATGAGCGAAGATGTCATGGATAAAGTTCCAATTAAACAGATGAACGACTACGCCATCTCAAAGTGGGTTAACGAACTACAGATAATAAACTCTGCAAAGATGTTTGGAACAGAAACAGTAAGAGTAAGGTTGTTCAACGTTTATGGCCCTGGAGAACATTACACACCTTATCGTGGATGGATACCGAAGTTTATCTACAAAGCTTTAAAGGATGAACCATACACAGTCTACCTAGGGCACAAGAGAACCCTAGAGTACGTTGAAGACATATGCAGAACACTTGCGAATATAATTGATAACTTTAAGCCTGGAGAAGTATACAACCTTGGAGGGGACAAACAGTACGAAATAAAGTACATTTCAGACCTAATACTTAAAACTTTGGGAAAAGATGACTCAAAGGTTAATTACAAGGAAGCTGAACCCTTTACAACAAGAGTAAAGACGCCAGACTCAACAAAGGCTAAGAGAGACCTAAACTTTAAGCTTACAGTTCCAGTAGAGGAAGGCATAAGGAGAACAGTAGAATGGTTTAAAAAGGCTTACGGTGAAGAAAAGCCATGAACTTCGAGGAAGTCTTAGCCCATTACACTGGTAAGAAGATACTGATAACTGGAGGATCAGGATGCATAGGTAGCAACTTAATAAAAGCTCTCCTGAAAGCGGAAGCGGAAAAAATTGTTGTTATCGATGACCTTTCAGCATCATACGAGTGGAACCTACCAAAAGACCCTAAGGTTACACTCATAAGAGGAAGTATATTAGACGAAGAAAAGATGAAAAGAGCCTTCAGCTACAAGCCACACTATGTTTTCCATTTGGCAGCACACTTCGCAAACCAGAACAGTGTAGACCACCCTGAGACAGACCTTCTTGTGAACGCTTTAGGAACCTTAAAGACGCTTGAGTACGCGAACCTTGTAGGCGTTGAAAGGTTTGTCTTTGCATCTTCAGGATGCTCAGTATATGGAAGCCAAGCGCCACTACCATTAAGAGAAGACTTCGTTTCACTACACCTTGACACGCCATACCAGATAAATAAGCTTGTTGGTGAGCTATATTGCAACTACTTTCACGACTACTACAAGCTTCCAGTTGCGATAGCGAGGTACTTCAACGTTTATGGCCCAGGAGAGGTTCCAGGAAGATATAGAAATGTTATACCGAACTTCTTCTGGTGGGCTATGCACGGGCAGCCATTACCGATAACTGGAACTGGAGAAGAGACGAGAGACTTCACGTTCGTAGAAGATATTGTTGATGGAACGTTAAGAATGGGCGTAATAGAGGAAGCTGTTGGAGAAGCAATTAATTTAGCTTCTGAAAGAGAGACAAAAGTGATAGACCTTGCGAACTGGATAAACGAGATGACTGGAAACAGGGCTGGAGTAGTGTTCAAATCAAGAAGAGATTGGGACAAGGCGATTAGAAGAAGGGCCTCAATAGAGAAGGCAAGAAAGATACTAGGATACGAGCCTAAAACAGACATGAAGACAGGATTGAGAAGGGTTTACGAGTGGGTCAAGGAGAATAGGGATAGGATAGAGAGAGTAGTAACGTTCTAAGCGTTGGTAGAAAATATACTGTCTATAGATGTGGAAGAAGTATTTCACGGTGAATATACACGTCAATACAGACAGGGCTTATGCTACAGGACGCCTGATAATATTCCACCCATATTAAAGGTTCTGGAAGAATACAACACTAAGGCAACATTTTTCATAGTTGGGGAAATAGCAGAGAAATTCCCAGAAGTCATCAGTATGATACTAGAGAAAGGACATGAAGTAGCCTTTCACGGATGGACGCATGAGCCATTGTGGAGATTAGCGCCTAAGCGATTTAGGGAAGAAGTTGAAGCCTTTAAGAAACTTCATCCTAATTGCGTAGGTTTCAGAGCTCCGTCTTTCTCCTTAAACGATGAGACGAGATGGGCTCTTAAAATATTACAGGAAGAAGGCTTCAAATATGACTCAAGCATATTCCCAGTATGGACACCATTATATGGCACGTATAAAGCTCCAATGCATCCATATCATCCATCTCTAGCAAACATAATAGAAGAAGATGGAGATTGCCTGATTATAGAGTTCCCCCTAGCCGCATATAAAATATTCGAAATTAAAATTCCTATAGCTGGAGGATTTTGGCTACGTTTATGGAACCTAGATCTGGTAAAGAGAGGAATTAGAAAAATTAATGAAAAAGGCTTTCCCGCAGTCATTTACATACATAACTGGGAGCTTGATGAGAAAACTCCTAAAATTAATGCAAGTATTTTAGGCAGGCTTCAGGCTTATCACAATTTGAATAAAGCAAAGCAAAAACTAATGTCCTTGTTGAGTGAGTTTAACTTCACTAATTTCGCCACTCACATCGAGGGCGCATAGAACTCATGGGCTTAGTCTTAGTTACTGATGCCTCTGAAAGAGCTGCTTTAGCAGTCATCAGGTCGCTTGGTAAAAAAGGCATAAAAGTAATAGCTGCTGATGCCACAGGATTTAATGCTGGATTTCTATCAAAATACTGTGCTCATAAAGTAACTTACCCTTCACCAATGGAAAATAAGGAGAAATTCATAGAATCGTTACTCCGCTTGGTAAAAAGCATGAAATTAGACTTGCTGGTCCCCGTAACCGACTTCACTATGATACCGATTCTTGAACGAAGAGAAGACTTTGAACCCTACGTTAAGGTGGCAACACCTCCTTACGAAGTAGCAATGAAAGCTTACGACAAGTTTCAAACAGTTAGCATCGCGCAAAGATGTGGAGTACCACATCCTAAAACCTTTCTCATAGACAGCGTAAAAACTTTGAGAGAAGTAGCGAGTGAACTTAACTATCCGGCAGTTATTAAACCTAGGATGAAAGTTTTCTGGAAGAGTGGAAAAGCCATTATGATGAAGGTTACATCAGATAACTACGCATATAATGAGAAAGACCTACAAATTAAGTACGAGAAGCTAACGAATAAATTGAGAGGCATTGTGCCTTCTGATTTTTTTATTATTCAGGAATATGTGCAAGGAGTAGGGTATGGGGTAGAAGTGTTGATGAATGATTCTAATGTGATGGCATTGTTTATGCATAAGAGACTACGGGAGTATCCCGTTACCGGTGGCGCCAGCACATTGAGAGTTAGCACATGGAACAGAAGGCTAACGGAATACTCGGTAAAACTATTGAGGGAAATGAGTTGGCAAGGGGTTGCGATGGTGGAATTCAAATTAGAAGAGAAAAACAGTAATACAAACCTCATGGAAGTTAACGGAAGGTTTTGGGGCTCTCTACCATTAGCAATAAACGCCGGAGTAGACTTTCCTTACCTACTCTACAAAATGATAGTAGACAAAGATACGTTTGATGTAAAAGGCTATAAGTTGGGTCTCACTGAGAGGTGGCTTATACCTGGAGACCTACTATGGTTGTTCGATTCACTATTCCTAAGCAACGGAAACTCTAAGTTTATTACCCTTAAAAAATTCTTATCCTCCCCATTTATGCCAGATGACTTTATCTCATCAGATGATTTTATGCCAACAATAGGTGCATTGGTTGACGTTTTGCGTTACCTTATAGAGGTTTCCCAAAAAAAGCGAACGATTTATGGTGAAGCTTTGGCTGGTTGAGTTATGAAGAATATGCTTACCAGTGGTTTTGAGGTTCTAATTCTCAAAACGTCTCCGCAAACTCTAAGAGAGGACGTTAAAAGAATCTTAAAAGAATCAGGATTAGTAGAGCATTATAATACCAATACAAAAACTTTGATAAAGATAAACGCAAATTATGATAAATTTTATCCGGGATGCAATACCTCAACTTGGTTTTTAGATGCATTATTCTTTGCGTTAAAGGAACTTAGATTTGTTGACTTAGCTGTTGTTGAGAGCGATTTAAAGCTACAACCGGCAGAGAAGACTATCGAAGTTACTGGAGTAAAAGACTTATGTGAAAAACATAAAATTCCATTCATAAATTTGAGCAAAGAGGAACGAAGAAACGATGAGCTACCTTTGTTGTTATGTGGAAGTCAACTGATAAATACTCCAGTTGTTCATACACATACTTTTTCAGTGATCTCTTGTGCATGTAAGAATTTGTTTGGCTTATTGCCCGTAGATAGGGAAAAATATCACAATATACTCTCGGAGAAACTTTTAGAGCTTTATTTAAAGATTAGGCCATGCTTCACAATTGTTGATGGAACAGTAGGTTTAGATGGAGGGAGTATGCGTATGGGAAATCCGAGAAGATTGGACTTGATAATCGCTGGCTGGGACCCTTTATCAATAGACGTAATCGTTTCGAAAATAATGGGTTTTTCAGTAGACGATGTCCCATTACTTAAGTTGGCCAAGAAAAAAGGCCTGCTTGTAAATCCCACCATACGCGGTGACTTTAAGGATCTGAATACACTTCCAAGCTTTGGTTTCACGTACAAGAAGTCGAAAATCTCCGAATTGGATCTCTGGCTACGAAGAAACAGACTCACAAAGGACCTGTTTAAGTATAATTCTGTTTTCGACAAAACGGCGCACTATTTAAGAAGAAAATACCTGTCTATTCATTATTCTTTAAAAAAGAAGAAAATACTTAATGGTGATTGGATGGAATACGCAAAATTACCGATTGCTCAGGATAAAGATGAGGGTTCTAGCAGTTATAGAAACTGATTTAGTGGAGAAGGGTCCCCATCAAACACATCATCTGTTTGAACGTCTATCCATGAATGGTCATGAGGTTCGAATAATAGATTATGAAATCAACTGGAGAAGGAAAAAAAGGAGATCGTTGATTTCGGAAAAGATCGTTATTAAGAATTTTCATAAAGCCATCGCTATGTCTAAAGTTATCCTTATACGACCTAAAATAGTGTATATTCCGCTACTAGATTATGCATCTGAGGTATTCTACTACGGAAGAGAAATTTTTGAGCAAATTAAACTGTTTAAACCAGATGTGATCGTGGGATTTAGCATATTAAATACATACATTGCAATGAAGCTTGCGAAGAGATATAATATTCCGTTTGTTTACTACCTGATTGATGCTCAGCACACGCAAATACCTGAGACCCTTTTAAAACCACTCGGGAAGTTCATTGAAAGCTTGATTGTTCAAAATGCAGATGGAATCCTAGTAATAAATGATGAACTTGCCAAATATGCTGCAAGGCTTGGCGGTTCCCCTGAAAAGATTCACGTACTTAGGGCTGGAATTGATTATGGTCGTTTCAACCCAAATATAGATGGCAAGAAAACTAGAGTAAAACATGGAATTCAGGAAGACGAAGTCGTATTATTCTTCATGGGTTGGCTATACACATTCTCTGGCCTCAAAGAAGTGGCTAACTCCCTAATTAATCATCATGGGAAAACGAAAATTAGGCTTATGGTTTTGGGTAAAGGCGATCTATATGACGAACTTGTTAAAATGAAGAGCCAACTCGGTAACGGATTGATTCTGGTAGATTGGCAACCATATTATAAAGTTCCAGAATACATCGCTGCAGCAGATATATGTCTACTTCCGGCATATAATAATGAAGTTATGAGGCACATCGTACCTATCAAGATGTATGAATACATGGCGTGCGGTAAACCAGTAATTGCCACCAGATTACCAGGAATTATGAAGGAGTTTGGAGAAGGAAATGGTGTGATCTATGTTAAAAATCCAGAAGACGTCCTAGGAAAAGTTGTTGAGTTAACTAATGAAAAAGAGCAAATTAAAGAACTGGGGATGAAAGCTACAAAATATGTTCAAAAGTACAATTGGGACGCAATAACAAAGCGGTTTGAAGAATTCCTATTAGAACTAATAAAAGGAAAAATGTTAAGGGTAAAAATAAGTGCACGCTATTATACAGCAATGCGTTCTCAGTGGTATACGACTTCGGCAGGTGCTCAAAGCAGCGGAAATCCTTGAAAACCATGGAGATATGGAGATAGTCCTTCAAGGCGGGGGAGAACTGCTCAACTACGTTAAACAGAGAATCGCAGAGATGAAACTTAGAAACGTAAGGATAATCGACAGAATACTCAGCAGGGAAGAAGTAGCGAAACTCACGGGCGAGGCCGACACCCTACTACTACCGCTCAAAGACTTTGGAAGACCATACCTAGGAATATCCTCTAAACTATACGAGTACCAAGCGGTTGGAAAACCCATAATATGCTGTGCAGAAGGGCAGCCAGCGGAATACGTGAAAGAGACAAGCTCTGGAATAGTGGTTAAGCCTGGAGATTATGAATCCCTAGCTAGAGCCATGCTCTATTTGAAGAATAACCATGATTTGGCTAAAAAGCTCGGAGATTCAGGAAGACAATACGTCGAGCAAAAACTGTCAATAGAGAAAATAGGCCAAGAAGTAATTACTGTTTTTAACCATGTTCTTAGAAAATCCCCTGAAGCTTTTAAGGATGTGCTTAGATGACGCATTAATGCTTTCCGCATATCTGTCGAAAGTAGAAGGAAAATTAAAGGATAAACTTTTAGAGGGCCTGGAATTCATTGGATGGAGAGAAATCATCAAAAAAGATGATGTGGTATTTATTAAGCCTAATTTTACTTTCCCGTTATTCAGAGAGGGTGTTACGACTAATCCGGAAGTGATAAAATCTCTGCTCGAGTTGTTGAGAGATAGGTATACTCGAGTTATTGTCGGAGAATCTGATGGCGGAAATCATTCGTTTAAAGCCGAAGAGGCGTTTACCGGTCATAAAATGATAGAAATATGTAAAGAGGCGGGCGCCGAGCTAGTTAACTTGTCAACTTTACCATCAAAGTTCGTCGAGGCGGAAATTCTCTCTAAAAAGGTAAAGGTGCAGTTACCAAAAATATTATTGGAAGAAGTGGATTGCTTCATCTCGCTACCTGTTCTAAAGGTGCACGTAATGACAGGCGTGAGCTTAGGCCTGAAAAATCTATGGGGTTGCTACCCTGATACCATGAGATGTCTTCACCATCAGGATCTCGACCGAAAGCTCACACTTATAGCTAAAATTCTGAATCCTAAGATAACGATCATAGATGGGCTTTACGCCTTAGACGGGCACGGGCCAATGTACGGCGAACCGGTTAAAACAGATTTACTGATAATGTCGAATAATATTGTGGTAGCGGATGCTCTAGGGGCTACGATCATGAACATACCTCTAAAGAGAGCAAGGCACATACTTGTCGCGGAGAAAGAGGGCATCGGCACAACCCGTTTAGAAAACGTAAAAATCAACACCGATTGGAGCAGATACAGAAGAGAGTTCAGAATAAGAAAAACAATCATAGACCGGCTTTCAACCATACCATTCCATAGCTACGCTGCTGCAAAGCTCATCATGGATTCCCCATTCACTCCATTAATATACGAAGTAGCTACTATGCTGAGAACTTCGGAAGAGAACGCCGTAGCAAACCAATTAAAATCATATAAGCACTGCATGTAAAAGAACATGAAAATAGGATTTTATAAAACCATCTTCTCGCCTGCAGCTGGAGGCTCAGCGACAGCACAATATTGCTTGGCAAAGTGCTTTGTAAGAAAAGGTCACGAAGTATTCATTTCGCATCACGCGTGCTAGATTAGTCAATGAAGAATGTAATATTAATTCGTTCACGGGCAATAGATCCGTCTGTATATAAGATAGCCGAAGCATTAAGTAAAAACGGGTATAAAGCAAAGGTTTTGATATGGGCACGAGCAAAAGAGAAACCTGAAGAATTAGGAGTCTGCTATAACGTTTCATGTTTTAATATGAAAGCACCTTATGATAAAATCTCTGTGGCATTCTATCTTCCTTTTTGGTGGCTATATGAATTATTCTATCTGCTAACAAATCTTGCGGATATAGTTCACGCCTGCGACCTAGATACTTTAATTCCAGCGATATTTGTTAAGAAAATAAAAAAGTTCAAACTCTGTTACACTGTCTACGATTTCTATGCTGATAACATTCCAAAATCATTTCCTACTTTTTTAAGAAAGGCTGTTGCCTATGTTGAAAAGTTTGGGATAGGGTTATGTGATGCCGTTTTTATAGTGGATCCTAGTAGATACAAACAAATTAAAGGGGCTCCGATAAAGAAGCTCGCAATTCTATATAACTCTCCGCCTGATCATGTCAAAGGAAGGCTCATATTGAAACCTAAAGTAACTTCTAACGTGACTCTATTTTATGCTGGTATTATTCACAGGTCAAGGGGCATAGTAGATGTATTAAGGGCCATTAGTGATTTAGATGGGGTCAAGTTAATTATAGCAGGTTTAGGACCAGATATAAAAATATTCAAAAATTTGCCAGAAAAGTTAAAAGATAAAGTTGAATACATTGGATTTATTTCTTATGAGGATGTCATAAAAAGAGAGTTGGAGGCCGACATTCTTTTTGCTTTTTATGATCCAAACATTCCTAACAACATTTATGCAAGTCCTAATAAATTGTTTGAGGCCATGATGTGTGGAAAGCCTATTATTGTAAATGATGGATTAACAATGAGTAACATTGTAAGAAAAGAAAACTGTGGCTTAATTGTTCCCTATGGTGACGTAAGGAGGATTAAAGAAGCAATCGTAAATCTGAAAAATGATCCCGAATTATACCAAAGATTAGCGCTAAATGCACGAAAGGTATATCAAAACCGTTATAGTTGGAAGATAATGGAAAACAGATTGATAAATGTTTACAATGAATTATGATTTGTTTGTGCATGCAACTCTTATTGAAAAAATTAGTATGCCTGCTTTCTGGTGAAATTTTTGAAGATATGCTTTGTTGGACTTTATGATTCTTTTCCCTCATATGCCGGCGAAAATGTACGTATTCTTCAACTTACAAATGCTCTTGTTGAACTTGGGTTGGAAATACACATCTTAGTTCCTAGGCTAAATTCCAATTTTAAGAATTCTTCCGCAGATAATCTTTGTCGAGCAATAATACATGATGTTAATTGTGAAAGTGTACCAAAATATCCTTATGGCTATACGCTCCCATTACAACTGAAGTACTTAGTTAACTTGCATAAAAAGGTAAAATTTGATTTAGTTCATGCTAATATGTTCTGGGGTGGTTTATTTGGTCTCTGCATAAGAAGGCTACTAAATATCCCAACTATTTTCGATCCACATGATTGGTTCTTTTGTGACTTGTACAATTTCCCATTTTACAACAGCGATTTTGTAGAAATATATTGTGCAAAAAAGCTAGAGGCTACGATAGTTACTGGCCACGCTTTGAGACAATATCTCTCCGAACGTTGCCGTTGCATATCTCAGAAGCTGTATATTGTCCCGAATGGTGTAAATGAATGTCTAATTGAAACTCCGGTGAAAGGAGAGAATGTTTCAAAAGTTCGAGAGAGATTAGGAATAGACGATTCTGATGGTGTTGTGGTGTTTCTGGGTGCCTTAACCTATTGTCAGGGCGTCGATGTTCTAATTAAAGCGATGAAAAACATACGTTCCTTAGCAAAACTAGTAGTTATTGGTGATGGCCCTGAAAAGCAGAATTTAGAATCCTTAGCAAAGAACTTGAATCTATCCAATGATGTCATATTTACTGGCAAGATTCCTTGGGAGATTTTGATTCAACTCCTAGACGCTTCAGACGTAGCAGTTGCGCCTTTTCGCTTTAATCGATATACGGCTTGGATTCAACCGATAAAAGTTTTTGAATATTATGCTAGAGAAAAACCTGTTATTGGGAGTAATCTCCCAGGAGTTTCAGAAATTGTTAGACACGGCATTAATGGATTGCTTGTGCCGTGCGAGGACGTTGAAAAGCTTTCAGCTTCATTGTCGTATCTACTTAAGAACAAGGACGTTGGAAAGAGGATGGGGCAAGAGGGGAAAAAAATGGTTGCTCAAAACTTCACTTGGCGTAAGAATGCTTTTAAACTCAAAAAAGTCTATGAGAACATACTTTCTAATGAAATTTGACTGTCGTTATCCCATGAAGCGCGGGCGAATGATAACTTGGAACCCATAGTATATATCCTCTTGAGTCTTTCACCAATCTTAGTTATATTGCCTGGTTTCACATTATCTCAAGTGATTTCCAGATTGATACATGTGAAACTCACTAAGCTCGAGTATTTTCTAGCAGGATACACTCTCTGGAGCTTTATTATTCTCTCTCCTATGTATGTTTGCCTAGCTTTGGGCGTTGATGTAAGGGTTTTTCTTCTCATTGCCAATATTGCATCCGTGATTCTTTCAATCGGTACTTTTATCTTTTTACGTGGAAAAATGGTAATTGCCGCTCATACTTTTTTCTTTCTCCTACTCTTATCAATACTTATTGCATCTATATCAATTATTCAATTATTTACCCCAATAATCTATAATTGGGATGCTGTATCAATTTATATCCCCCTAGCCAAAGAGATAAGTTCAACTGGTTTGTACCAAGGTAGCAATTATGGTACAACCTATTCGACGACTACTTTGCCTTTCTTGCCCGCTTTCTATGCATGTATAATAAGTCTAGTGGGAGGAACATATCTTAGGCTAATACCTGCCTTTTTTTTGATGCTCAATAGTATCGCCATCTTTTGTATTATAGGCCGCTTTAACCTACAAGTGAATATTACCTCTTGGTTTGGAATAGCAACCTTTCTCATGTCGCCTTCAATAGTCCTCTTAGCTGGCTTCGAAGGTCTATATGCAGATCTACCCTTCATGTTTTACACCTCTGTTGCTATGCTCTTTATAGGTTTATACATCAGTTCTAAGGATCTGTTTTGTCTTGTTATATCAAGTGCCGCAATCTGCCTTTCGATATCCTGTAAAGAATATGGGTTATTTCTCTTTCCAATGTTTATTTCTTTGACACTAGTTAGTGCGCGCACACGGTTGCCTCAAATATTTAAATATTTATTATTAATTCTTATTGCATTTTTGCCATTTTTTTCGTTAATGTTTTGGGACTTTTGGTATATGGCAAAGCCTTTGCAACATATGATTTTTCGCGCAATAGCCTTACTGATCTTAAGTACTCTGTCACTTCCATTTCTCAGAATTATCGAGAAACGAACAAGCTTGGTCTCTCTGGGATCAGCTATGAAACACGTTTTGTTAATGCTTATTATCGTGTCTCCAATAGGTTTTTTCATTTTGAGAAATATTATCAAATTCGGTGTAGTTACACCAGCTTGGGCACCAAAAATAGCACAACTCTATGTTTCGATAAACTATCCTTCTCCCCCTCAACAGGCAGTGGATCCCATTTCTTACTTCAATTTCAATAGCTTGTACAGCAGTATCATTCTGGGTTTTGTTACTCTACCACTGGTTCTTCTTAGTCTATTTTATCTTAGAAAAGGTCAGACTGACGAGACCTTACTTTCCGTAATTTTTTGTGGACTAATTTGTCTTACTACAATTCTCTCTTTCATATTTCATTTTAATTTTAAGGGAACCGAATACAGGAGACTTTCGATATTCATGCCATTTATCTCAGTGCTGGCTACAGTCGGTTTATCGTCTGCAACGGAGTCCTTTGGTTCTTCTAAGAACACCGTTGGATATTATTACATTTCGGCTTTTTCATTACTTTATGTATCGTATTGGTTACTATATCTCCCTGTTTCGTCCATTCGGAGCAAATCTTTGAATGAAGCGCCCACCTGGTTATACCTAGCATCTCTACTTGTTATCCTTTTGCCGCTAGTTATAAAAAACTTTTTAAATGTTAAAAATGTGAAGATACCTCATCTTAGGTACAAGATCGACGCCGTATTCATATTATTGTTGTTACTCAGCGTTTCATTGTTTTCGTATTTAATGTATCGGTTACACTATGGCATTCCTAGTAAGAGTAACGAATCTGCAGCCACATGGTATTATGATTGTGCAGACGCCCTATGGTCTCCTTGGCGCCAATTGAGTGATTACATCAGAAATAATACTCCAGCCGATTCCAAGATTGTTTCATTCGGAGCTCTTCCATTGGTTTACTACACCAATCGTTCGTTTTTGGATATTGACTATTTAGGCGTTATTGCTCTCTACGACTATCTCAAGTGTAATGATTCGCTACTTTTAACATCGCGTTTATACAATGATAACGTCCGCTACTTTCTAATTCCGACAAAGAACATATGGACCGCGGATTTTGAGCTATACAACAGATTGGCTAAACAATACCTTGTTTTCAATCTAACAGAAAATCTAAATGATAACGTGTGCTTATATCCAGTACTTCGCCTCAACGAATACATATTGTACAAACTTATCCAACAACAACGGATTCCATTATCAGCCCTAGGTGGTGGTTCAACGTTAACATCCGATTGGTCCGCTTCCAGTTCCATAACTGTGCAGGATAAATCCACTATTGTCAATGGAATCGCCAATGGCGATGGCTATGTCGATCTAAAATTTTCTTTTCGGCAACCAGTTTCTCTTATGGATATGAGCAGCATAGTTTGTAATTTGTCAATTAAGACTTTTTCCGACTTTCTATTTGAAGTATTTGTCTATGATACTCAAGGAAAATGGGGTTCAGCTTCTGTTCTTGAAACGTCAGGTTCATGGAATGGTTCCATAAGAGTAAGCTGGGCTTCATTTTCCACACAAGAAAACTTCGATTGGAACAATGTTTGTGCCATTAAATTTAGTGTAAAAACACAGCCCTTTTCCAATGTCATCTTATCTGTTTCGAGTGAAGCAATTTTGCCAGTTGAGAGCCAAAAAAAACAAGTGCGTGTTTCCGGATAAGGATAGCGCGCGCTAATAATGTCTTCCATTGGCTTCGATCCAAAAGTTTCTATAATAATTCTTAATTACAATGGTTGGGAAGATACCATAGAGTGCTTGGAGTCTGTATATCAAATGAAATATGAAAAATATGATGTTATCGTAGTAGATAATAGTTCTGAAGATAGAAGTGTTGAAATGATAAATGCATACTGTAAGGGCATTGTAAAAGTTGACTCTAAATTCTTTTCATATAATTCAGGCAATAAACCGATAAAGGTGCTAGAATATACCAGATATCAAGCTGAAGTTGGGGGAAGAGAATATGAGATTGCCGATTTGCCATCAAATAGGAAGTTAATATTAATTAAAAATGAGAGAAATTATGGATTTGCTGAAGGAAATGATATTGCAATTCGTTATGCTTTAAAAAGGTTAAACCCAGATTATGTTTTGCTTTTAAATAATGATGTAGTAGTTGACAGAGATTTATTAACAGAATTGATCAAAGTCGCTAAAACTTCATCTAAAATAGGGATTGTAGGATCAACTATTTTTTACTATGACAATCCTGAACTTGTAAACTTTGCAGGAGAGGATTTAATCCTCTGGAAAGCAAAAGGAATCCGTTATACAACACAGCCTACTATACCAAAGGATGTTGATAAGATTGATGGTGCGTGTATGCTAATAAAAAAAGAAGTAATAGAAGATGTAGGCTCACTTTATCCTAACTTTTTTGCATATTGGGAAGAAACAGATTACTGTGTTAGAGTTAAAAGAAAAGGATATAGGATAGTGTACGTTCCAAGGGCAAAAATCTGGCATAAAATTGCTTCCTCTATTGGGGGACTATACGGCTATAGGAGAATTTATTACTTAACTAGGAATCGTTTTCTTTTTGTAAAAAGAAATTGTAACAGGTTAGAAAGAACTAGGTTTTTAATCTACTTCTTCTACTGGGACTTGTGGCTTACTATTGGATCTTTTCTAAAAGCGCATCAGTTTAAAGTCCTTCCAGCCTTTATCAAAGGTGTGTACCATGGATTGCATATATTTTGTACCGAAATTACATCTGATAATAAGACCTAAAAGCGCGCGCTAATCAACATAGCTTAGGTTAACCAAAATTGAAAATTCTCATGACTGGTGACACTGGCTTTATAGGTCGTAATTTGAAGAAACGCCTAACCAAAGAATCCATTGAAATAATTGGTTTTTCAAAAAAACAGGGATTAGATGTTTTAAACTATGAACAAGTCCTCACTTGGACGAAGAATGTTGATATTGTGTACCATTTAGCAGCATATGCAAAACCAGCAGAAAGTGTAATTAATCCTGTTGAGGCAATAGAAACCAATATCAAAGGCACAGTTAACGTATTAGAAGCATGTAGAAAAAATAATTTCACGTTAATTTATCCTAGCACATGTGAAATCTATGGTGACTCAAAGATTCCTATAAGCGAAGATCATCCAATAAATCCTCCAAACCCCTATGCTTCATCTAAAGCTGCTTGCGATCGTCTATGTTACTCTTATGCTAGAACATATAAGCTCGATATAAAAATAGTGAGGTTGTTTAATCCGTATGGCCCATATCAGCAGTTAAATAAGATAATTCCAACTTTTTATATACAAGCAAAAGCCAATAATCCAATAACTGTTTATGGTGATGGATCTGATACACGTGATTATGTTTTCATAGATGATATTGTTGAAGGATTATGGCTTGCTCGACTTCTGCCGTCTGGTGAGGCTGTGAACCTAGCTACAGGTAAAGCCACATCAAACCTTGAAATGGCTTTACTCGTTAAGGAGGCGTTGAAAAGCCAGTCTCAAATAACTTTTACTGATTACCCAAAAGCTTTCGGCGGTATAAAACACCAGGTAGGCTCGTATAAAAAGGCAAAAGAACTTTTAGGTTGGGAGCCACATTTTTCGTTGAAAGAAGGTTTAAAAAGAACTATTTCATGGCTTAATGAGGTATACGAAAGTGAGTACCTCTAAAAGTGTTGAATCCGAGCTTCGTTCTAAACTCTTTAAAATTGTTGATGAGATCTTCAAATTAAGAAGCTCAAAAAGAAAGTTTGTTCCTGGTAGAGACATGGTTAGGTACAGTGGTTCAATTTACGATCAAGAAGAAGTGAAGAGTATGTTTAATGCTATATTAGATGGATGGTTTGGTGTTGGAAAGTATGTCTTAAATTTCGAGAGTGAATTCGCTAAATTAGTTGGTGTAAAGAAAGCAGTAATGTCTAATTCAGGTTCTTCTGCAAATCTTTTAGCAGTAGCGGCCTTTTTCTCTCCGTCGCTCAAAAATGAAAAAAGGCTTAAGGCTGGCGATGAAGTGATTACACCTGCCTTAACATTTCCAACGACTCTAAATCCTATCCTTCAATATAACTTGGTTCCTGTATTTATTGACATAGATCTAGGTACATACAACGTTAATCCAGAACTTATAGAACAAGCTATTTCAGATAAAACTCGAGTAATATTTATTCCTCATACTCTTGGCAACCCAAACGACATGGAGTATATAATGAATATAGCTAAGGAGTACAATTTGTTAGTTATTGAAGATGCATGTGATGCGCTAGGTTCAAAGTATGACAACAAACTTGTAGGGACTTTTGGCAACTTCGGCACATTCAGTTTTTATCCTGCCCATCAGATCACAACTGGTGAAGGCGGAATGATAGTGACAAACGATGAAAAATTAGCGTTCATTGTTCAATCTCTTCGTGACTGGGGTAGGGCGTGTGTAATGCCTGTTTGCAACCCTCTATACTGTGGCGACAAAGAATGTCCTAAATCTGCTGCTTATGACAAAAAGAATAAAATTGAAGAATTACCAGAAGATTATGATAAAAGATACACTTACATCAACATTGGCTACAATCTTAAGCCGATCGAAGTTCAAGCTGCTATGGGCATAATTCAGATCAAGAAGCTTTCGTTCTTTTGTGAAAAAAGAAAGCAGAATTTTAAAATTCTCTACGATGAGCTGAAAAAATATGAAGACTATTTCATACTGCCGAAATGGTTGCCTAAAAGTGACCCTTGCTGGTTTTCTTTTCCACTAACTATACAGCCTAAGGCTCCCTTTAAGCGCAAAGACTTGGTAGAGTGGCTCATTAAGCATAACATTGAAGTAAAAATGCTTTTTTCAGGAAACATTTTGAAGCATCCTGCATATAAACACATAAGCCATCGTATAGCAAGTTCACTAGAAAACACGGATTATGCGATGTACAACTCATTCTTCATTGGGGTCTATCCTGGACTTGCAGAAGAGGAGCTTGCTTATGTAATTGATGTTATTAAGAGGTTTGTTGAAGAGCATAAGAAGTAGGTGACTTCTATGAAAATATTAGTGTCTGGTGGTCTAGGTTTTATAGGAAGCAATTTTATTAGGTATATGCTAAATAACTATAAAGACGTTAGCATCATAAATGTTGACAATTTGTCCTATGGCTCAAACCCAAACAACTTAAGAGACTTAGAAAAAGACAAAAGATACGAGTTCTTTAATGGAGACATAACTGATAGAAACCTGATGTATAAACTAATAAAAAAAGTTGATGCAGTAGTAAATTTTGCAGCTCAATCGCATGTTGACAGAAGCATAGCAAATCCTATAGATTTCTTTAAAAGTAATACAGAAGGTACTATTTCAATACTAGAATGCATAAGAAATTCGAAGAAAAATATAAGATACCTACAAATTGGAACGGATGAAAGCTACGGCGACATAATAAAAGGTTCATTTAAAGAAGAAGACAGACTTAAGCCTTCTTCTCCATATGCGGCATCGAAGGCAGCTGCAGACCTTTTCTGTCAGGCTTACAATAGAACTTATGGTTTAGATGTAGTAATAACTAGGTGTACAAACAACTTTGGTCCATACCAATTTCCAGAAAAGCTAATTCCAAAAGTGATAATAAGGGCTAGCTTAGGAATGAAAGTTCCAATCTATGGTAGTGGAAAAAACGTTAGAGATTGGATTTATGTTTTAGACCACTGCGAAGCTTTAGATAATGTTTTAAGAAAAGGAAAGTCTGGAGAAATATACAACATATCTTCAGGAAATGAGCTAGACAACCTTACATTGGCTAAAAAGATTTTAGAACTTATGAAAAAAGACGAAAGCTTAATAGAATTCGTAGAAGATAGACCTGGTCACGACGTTCGCTATAGCTTAGATTCCTCCAAGATAAGAAGAGAACTTTCTTGGAAGCCAAGGTACTCTCTAGAAGACTCGCTAAAGAAAACGGTAGAATGGTATTTAAGAAACGAATGGTGGTGGAAGCCGTTAGCAAAAGAAAACGTTTTACATCCAACTCCCTGGAAGCTAAGGTGGTAAAATGAAAGGCGTAATTCTCCATGGTGGCGCAGGAACTAGACTTCGCCCATTAACTTTTAGTGGCCCTAAGCAGCTTATTCCAGTTGCAAACAAGCCAGTTTCTCAGTACATATTAGAAGACTTGGTATCAAGTAACATTAAGGAAGTAGCTATCATACTAGGAGAAACCTTTCCAGAAACAGTTAAAGAATACTATAAAGATGGTTCTTCTTTTGGTGCAAGGATAACTTATATTTATCAAGGAAAGCCATTAGGTATAGCTCATGCTGTTAGTCTGTGCAAAGATTTTACAGGCAACGACAAGTTTGTAGTATACCTAGGAGACAACATGCTACAGAATGGAATAAAGCAATACCTAGAGGAGTTTTTAAGAAAGGATTACGATGCAATGGTTCTTCTGAAAGAAGTGGAAAACCCTAGTGGATTCGGCGTTGCTAAGTTTGATGAAAGAGGAAATTTAGTAAAGCTAATAGAGAAACCAAAGGTACCGCCAAGCAAATATGCTCTCGTTGGTGTTTACTTCTTTAAACCAGTAGTCTTTGATGTAATAAAGGAACTAAAGCCAAGCTGGAGAGGCGAGCTAGAAATAACTGATACTCTTCAAATAATGCTTGAACGTAACTATAGAGTAGGCTATGAGATATTAAAAGGTTGGTGGTTTGACACTGGAAAATCTGACGACATACTCACTGTTAATGCTAAAGTTCTAGATGAAAGGGCTAAAGAAAAAATCAATGGAGAGGTTAAAAACTCCAAGATAGAAGGAAGAGTAGAAGTTGGAGAGAGAACTAAAATTGTAAACAGTATAGTTAGAGGGCCTTCAGTTATAGGAAAGAATTGCCTAATAGAAAATTCATATATTGGTCCCTACACAAGTATAGGCGATGACTCTAAGGTAGTTAGTAGTTCAGTAGAGTATTGCGTTGTTCTAGAAGGCGCTTCAATAATTGGAATAGAAAGACTTGAAGAAAGTCTAGTAGGAAAGCATGCAAAGGTTACAAAGCACGAAGGTAACAGGAGGATTCTAAAGCTTAATATAGGAGACTATTCTGAGTTAGAGCTCTAGCCTTTTTGGTATAAGCTTTTTTTACTCCAGTCACTTTATCTTTAAGCCCATACTTTTTCCTTACTTCACTTAATATAAGAAAGGCAAGTAGGTATGTGATGTAAGCTGAGGCAGTTTTTATTTTATTTGACTTCTTAGTTAAGCTAAACTAAGTTAGCAACAGAGCGAAAACTATAGTTTAACAGAAGTAGTAGAACAAGAACAAAAGCTCTACTGCTACTTTTTTCTCCTAGTTTCTTCAAAAGTTCATAGAAGCCTAAAGTTGAGTAAACGTTCAAAGGTAAAAAGTAAATTAGTCTAGATTGAACTGTTGCATCTACGAATATAAATGGTGCTGCTACTATAGGCAAGATTAGAAATAAAACGTCAAAGAAACTGTCTTCGTACTTTAGTAGCTGAGCCACTCCTATAACAGAAATTAAGAAAACTAAAACATTGGTAGTGTAACCTCCAACGAAAACTTGAGTTAGAAAATTAAGGTTCCTATCCAAGATAAAAATGTTTGAGACTAAGAAAGTACTCTTAGTAATACTGTAGTCTGCATAGGCTCCACTTAAAGAATTCAAAAAGTATTGTTTTAATGCATCCAAAATTAAGTTTACTAAAAAGAAACTTCCTACAAGTAAAGATTCTTCCTTGCTGTAGGGCCTTCTTAAATTAAGCTTACTAAGGAAGAAGTTTAAAGGAAAGAGCAAGAGTACAGCAAGTATTAATATTGTCCAGCTCCATGGATGAGAGAAGAGAGCTAGGGCTGAAAAAATAATTGAGACAAAGAAATATTTTCTTTCCTTAAAGGCTAAGGAGAAACTTGTTAGCGTAAGTAAAAGAAAAGAAATCGCAATCCAGTTTGCAAGGTAGCCAGCGTAAAAACCAACTACAGTTTGAATTGAAAAAGTTGAAAAGTAAACTGATATCGTAGCTAATGCTTTGTTTTTTGTTAAGGCTTTTAAGGATAAGAAAGTGGAAAGAACAAGAAAGTAGGAAGCAAGAAAGTAGGAAAACTTTACAGCTTCAGCTGTGTCTTGAAGAAAAACGTTAACTAAGTAAGTAAGGAGAACTACAGTTGCTCTTCCTCCTCCCGTTTTTTGTAGTAAGTAACTAAACCCATATTCGTTGAATCCAAGAGCCTTAAACTTCTCAAGCCATTCCTTATAGTAAACCACATCAACACTAACAAATTTTCCCTCTGGATTTAAAGAAGGAAAGTAGGCGTAGTACGAAAGGTAAAGTAAGACGAAAAAGGAAAAGATTAAGGCAAATTTCTCATTGCTGAAAATTTTTACGTTGTCGACCTCTTTCTTTATTTTATGTATCGTAACAAGAATTTTTCTTCCCTGAAGTTTAATGCTTACGAAAGGTAGAATTGAAATTGGAAAAGAAAAAATAAAAAGCAAAATGATATAGCTTCCAAAGGTTGCGTTAAAGCTGTAGAAAAAGAAAGAGTCAAGCTTTGAAAAAGTCCAAGTTATGTCTGAGTACATTGAAGAATAAAAAATAGGATAAGTTATCCATCTTACAGCAGAAAGACCTTCAACGATTATAAAAAATAGAAAACAAAAATTTAAGAAGTTCCATAGTTCATTTTTTAGCTTAAGGTAAGTAAGAACGAAGATAGCAAAGGATAAGAGAGAAAAAAATAGGTAGTTCAAGGCAAAGAATAAAAGAGAAGTTAGTTCGAAAGCTATTGAAGCCCAAATTCTCTTTTCTCTTTCTTTATTTGCTGTTGATTCAAGTATCGATAAAACTATAGATAGAACTAGGAAAAGTGCTGCTAAGTTTCTGTCGTATTCTTCTGATATAAGAGTAAAGCTTAAAGTTTTGTAAGTTGAAAGTCTGTGAACCGTTTCGTAGTAAGGGAGCTTAATTTGATCTATCGCCAAACAAAAGAGGAAAGTTAAGGTTAAGACGATTACGAAGTTAAGTATCCTTAGTTTCATCTTTTCTCTTAAACTAATCTATCTTTTTAAGTTTTTTACTTTAGTGCTTGGAAACATTTTTAAAAAGATTCATCTTTCTGAAGCCAATGGAAGAGAAAGAAATAGTAATAGAAATTGGTTTAAGAGAGATTCTTTTACTTTTAGTTGTTATAGTTCTTTTAATTTTGTCTGTGCCATTTGCCTTGGACTTCTTTAAACCAAAGTTAAACCTAAGAGTTGAAGTTAAGAAGTTTGGGGATGATGCTTTTTTAGTAAACGTAACTGGAAAGGTAACAGAAGGCTTTAACGTTATAGATAAAAGTGTTGGAATTGAAGTTAGAGACCCAGACAACAACTTAGTCTGGATAGACATTGCAAACTCTAGCAATAATGGCTTTTGTTCTGCTTTCTTAATTAGAGACATAAAAGGGGGAGATTACGTTGTCTACGCTACTACTGACATAATCAGCGAGAAAGCTAAATTTAAGCTTGTTAACCCTTAGTTTTCTACACTATTTTTTAAAAATATGTTTTACGAGGGAAAAATTTATAAACTCATAACTTTCTTAATCTTGCTATGAATGTGACTACAAAGAGGCGAATATTCGCAGCTCTTTT
>Ga0207433_10004921_pt1 | contig 24236 bp, 27 predicted proteins | sample YelNatPaOPGAMG01_FD_187559 | JGI IMG/M metagenome (GOLD analysis project Ga0207433, IMG submission 187559) | Hot spring thermophilic microbial communities from Obsidian Pool, Yellowstone National Park, USA - OP-RAMG-01 (SPAdes) (version 3) | ecosystem: Environmental > Aquatic > Thermal springs... | reverse complement strand
AAAAGTAAATCGGGGGCAGGAAAGATAGAAAATATTAGATTGAGTTTTTCAATAGGGATTGTCTTCCAAATTATTCTTAAATCCTGATCTATTATGAAAGACGAGGAGATCTCTTCCTCCAAACCTTTTACAAAAATGCTTAAGGGATAGGTAGGGATGGCTATTGTCTCTGGCTTATCTTTTTCTTCAATGTATTTTTTGTTCCTCTCGTTATAATCTTTAAACATTGTATAAAAAGATGAAAGGAAAAGAATAATTAGAATGATGAAAATCAAAAGAAATTTAAAAGTATAAATGTTTTTTAAAATTTCATATTTTATAAAGACTTTCATTATTTAGATTTTGGAGGCTCAAATTTTTCTCTCTCTATTTTTACATCTTTTCCCCATTTCAAATCAATTATTTCATCTTCCATCTTTTCATACATATTTTTTGACTTAAAAGTTTCTATTCTTTTGAAAGGAACTAAAACATTGTTTACTCTTCTAAAATCCGAGTAAATATATTTCCATTTTTTATCTCTTTTTAAATCTGTGAATTCTACAATCTCAGGAATAAAGTTTTCTTTTTTAATAAAGAGATACCTAATACCATCAGGGACTTCCATCTTTATCACATAATAGCTCCTATTTTCTAATTCTCTTTCAGTAATTTCGCATTTGAGCCTTTTTGAATCTTCTAAAAGAGAATAAAACCATTTACCTAAGTCTATATCAACCCAAGGAGTGGATATTCTATTAATCTCCTCATCCTTTTTATCATACTTGACAACCTTTCCATTTGGATTTTCATTCGACCATCCAAATTCACCGTTGAAAATATGAAATGAATAGATTGCACGCTCCCCCATTTTTAAAGGAATTCTTACTTCAAAATCTCTCCTTATTTTGTCTGGAGGGGTAAAATACTCTACAAAGGAAACATTCTTGGGTGGGTCAAAAGATGATATTACCAATCTTTTCACCTTAACAATATAGCTATGATTACTACTTAGCTGAATGGCTTCCTTTCCGCCAAAAGCATCGACTGCTTTTTTCAGGATATCCACTGGTTTTAAAGGAACATTTTCTTTAGCCATTAAAAAAGAAAAAATAAAAAACAAAAAAATCGCCTTTAGGAATTTTCTCATTCAAACCTCCATAACTAAGAAAATCTTACATTTACACCACTCTTTGGACACTTTGGATCTGGAGCAAAAATAGATCCAAAAACCTGATAAGTCCTCCTGAAACATCTCCCTTTCACCCAGTTGCAATCATCAAAGATTTCACAATCATAGCAAGAAGTCATTATAAATCTTTTTCTTTCTGGACGCAAGAAAGAAATTAACAAGTCTGAATTCCAAATATCTAAAAGAGATTGTTTTCTCAAATCTCCAATGCAAAATTCATCTCTACTTGGTAACTGCTCGCAAAGAGTCACTCTCCCATCAGGAAGGATGTTTAAGCTTGACCGACCTGCAGAGCAAATTGCTCTTTTCTCAAAACTTTCCCGTTTTTCTTTCTCCGAAGCCATCTTTTTCTCTTCTTCCATTCCGCCAAATGCTAAATTCAATTCTGGATTTTCTCTTTTTATCTGGTCTATCGAATTTTTTAATTTTTGGATTTCATCCTGTGAGGCGAAAATACTATCATGGTGCCTGTAAATAGAGCGGCCATAACAAACAATATGGAAATCTAAAATTCCATCATTTTTTAATGAAAGGATTAAAGATGGAATATCTGATATGTTGTAAGAAGTGACAACAGCCTTAATCCTTACTTTTATCCCAACCCTTTGCAAATTTTTAATAGTTTCAAGAATCTCATCGTAAAAAGAGTTAGAGCCAGCCATAAAGTTTGCTTTTTCTTTTTTTATTGAGTCAATGCTCACCTGAATTTTTTCCAATCCAATTTCTTTTAATCTTTCACATGTTTCTTTATCAAGGTATTTCTTTGTTGATACACAACAGGAAATGCCTTTTTTAATTGTGTATTCCAATATCTCTAAAATATCCTTCCTGCAAAATGGTTCTCCACCTCCAAAGACAATTCCATTGACTTTTAGCTTGCTTGCTTCATCAATAATTTCTTTAAGTCGCACAAGAGAGATTTCTTGCATTGGAGGTGCATACTGATTTTCTGCATAGCAATATATGCATCTTCTGTTGCATTTAAAAGTTACATTATAATTCAAATCTAAGGGGGCGGAGAGCCTAAAATCTTCAAAGTTTATCTTTTTTCTTTCAATTATGAAGGATTCTGGCTCGTATATTTTTATCTTATCTCTATCAACAGTAGAAATATCAACTAATATCTCTTCCTCTTTATCTTCTCTGAGAACTTTTAACATCTCTTCTATCACTCTTTTCCCGTTTTCGAATGGTGAACAATTGGTAATATAACAAAACTCTCTTTCAACACTCTCTAATTCCTTTTTACCATCAAATAAAGACAGCAAAATTGCATAAAGGGGGTGAATAAACTGAAGTTTTTCCATCATTCCAAACCAATCAACTTTATACAATAGAATTTTGTTGCCCTCGTTCCTTAATTTATAAGAAGGATTAAGTATTAATGGCATTTATAACTTTAGTTTATCTCTTACCTATTCAGGTTTTTGATTTGAGTTTCCCACTTGACAGCTAGAACACATGATATTGCACCCCCAGTCACAACCACCAATGCATGCTTTTGCTTCTTTTTTCAGGAGTGTGAGAAGACCTGTCCCCGCAAGAAAATACAATCCTGCTTTTTTAACATTTTCTTTGATTTGTTCTAATTCTTTCTTAGGTTCGGAACCCATTAAAGGCCTCCATCATTTTTGCTCTGCGTTTGAATTTCCACCTTGACAGGAAAGGCACTGGGGAGAACATCCTGGGTAGCAGGTAAAACATGCTTCTGCATCTTTTCTAAGTAATGATAAGAGACCCACCCCTCCCAATGTTGCTAATCCTGCCTTGAATACTTTCCTTCTTATTTCTTTAAAATCCTTCTCTTTTCCTTTTTCTTCCATTTTTAACCTCTATCAAACCTTTATCAAACTCCATGCCAAAAATATGAGAGATGGTTTAAATTGTTTTCTGATGAGGAAATAGGGGTTTTTATGAAGAAATTTTTTCTATTTTTTAAGACAAAAAGTTAACCAGATGGTTAACTGAAAATATATCTTTTAATTTGAAAAAGCCCTTCTGAAGAAAATCTCAAAACTTAACCTCTCGGTTAACAAAGTTAACCAGTCGTTTAACTAATCCCTCAGCCCATATTTATGAAGGAGAGCCATAAACTTGTGATAATCCTTTTCCTCTATGTTAAATAACCTCGAAAGCTCTTTATAACTCTTTGCCCCCCTCTCAAATCCTCTATTTATTATCCTTCTTAAATCCTCCCTTGTAAGACATCTCCTTTTGAAAGGACTCCATACAACATCCCAGAAGCTCTCCCCTTTCTCCATCCTTCTAATTAACTCCTCTAACTTATCAGCACTTTCAAATTCCTTTTGTTGGAGAGCTTTCTTTGAAAGAAAATCTTTCACTACCTCTCCATTTATCTCCTTTACCTTCTCTCCTATACTTTCTAAGATGTTTTCAAGTTCCCTTACATTTCCTGGAAAATCATAACTTTTAAGAATTTCAATTGCTGATTCCTCTATAGAGAACCCTTTCCTCATGCAGAAAAACCTTGCAATGTCCCCTATATCCTCTTTCCTCTCCCTCAGAGGTGGAATTGAGATTCTATGAACCGAGATTCGAAAATAGAGGTCCTTTCTGAATCTTCCCTCTTCTACCTCCCTTTCAAGACATCTATTTGTTGCAAATATTATCCCACATCGAGATTCCCTCTCCCCATCCTCCCCTATCCTTCTATAAAGCCCAGTTTCCAGGAATCTAAGAACTTTCCCTTGCAAAAACAAGGGAATATCTGATACTTCATCTAAAAAGAGAGTTCCTCCATCAGCTTCACCTATAAGCCCTTTCCTATCATAGGATGCTGATGTGAATGCTCCTTTTTTATGTCCGAAAATTTCAGATTCAAATAGATTCTCTGGAATCGATGGGCAACTTACAACAACAAACTTTCCTTTTCTTCCTGAGGCAATGTGGATTAGCTCTGCAAGAAGGGTTTTCCCTGTTCCAGTCTCACCCTCTATCAAAATCTTTGATAGTTTGGAAATTTCTTCTATCTCATCCCTCAATCTCTTGGAAAAATTAGAGGAACCAACCCATCTTTCTCCCATCATCTCATCTAAGATTCTTCTCTCCTCTTTACTTTTTAGATAAAGGGATGAAAGCTCTCCTGCAAATCTTAAAATACTTCTCTCTCCCTCAGAAAATTTCCTTCTTTCCTTTTTCCTTTCTATGTAAAGAAAACCTAAAAAGGAGTTCTCACTAAAAATTGGATGGATGTAAATTGAAATAGGATTTTCAGAATTTTTTGAAGAGTAAATTTTGAAAAATGGTTCTTTTTTCTCAATTGCAAATTTGATAATAGGATCTTTAAATTCATGAATTTCTCCCTTTTCATTATCTGAAGATGAAATATCTGAATCAATGGAATTTTCATGAAATAAAACTACTCTTTCTGCCACTCCAGATTCTTTCAGTTCTTCTATCAAAATTTTTAAAGCTTTGAGTAAATCCCCTCTCTCTATTCCCTTCAGAACCTCTTTCATCTTCCCTTAAAAATCATAAAATATCTAATTTTTGTATAGATGTCAAGTAGAAAAGAGTAAAGGCATGTCTGTTTACCAAATATTAAGAGAGAAACTATAGAAAAAGTTTTTAATTGTGATATAATAAAAGAGGTAAGAAAATGGCTTTAAAAGAGTTTTATAGAGTTTCATGGAGAGAAAAGAAAAGAATAATTGAAAAAATTAAGAATCAACTATTTGAGAAAAAAGAAATTGTATTTTCATATTTTTATGGCTCATTCTTAGAAGATCCAACATTTAGAGATATTGACATTGGTATCTATCTTGACACAGAAATAGTTGGGAAAAATCAATTTCTTGATTACCAGCTTAATATTAGCAAAGAGCTTGAAATCCCTTCAAAATATTTAATTGACATTAGAGTTCTCAATAACGCTTCTACCTCCTTCCTTTCTTCCATTTTCAAAAGGGGGAACCTTATCTTTTCAAAGGATATGGAACTTCTCACTGATTTGATTGAAAAGGTTTCTCTTGAAGTGGTTTCATCAGAAGGCATTTCAAGACAATCCTTATTGGAGCTGATTTCATAAATGGAAATTGACATTAAGAAGATTAGAAGCAGAATTGATGAAATTGAAGAAAATCTTTTAAAGATCCGTAAATATACAAACATACCTGATGAAGAATTTTGGGAAGATGAGAGAAACATTTACACAATAAAACATCTCTTACTCCAAACCATTGAAGCAGTAGGAGCTATATGTGTTCATCTTGTTGCGAAAAAATTAAAAAAAGGAGTTGAAAGCTTTGGAGAATGCTTTGAGCAATTGGCAAAGGCAAAAATGATCAGCTCTTCTTTATATCAAGAATTGAAAAGTATGATCCGTTTTAGGAATATATTGGTTCATCGTTACTGGGAAATTGAAGATGAAAAGGTCCTTCAATATGCAAGAAAAAATTTGGAAGATTTTAAGAAGTTTTTAGAAGAAATAAAAGAGATTTTGATAAAAGAGAAGTCATGAAAGAGATTTTAATTGGATGTGCAGGATTTCCAAAATCTCAAAATATTTACTTTAAAGATTTTTCCCTTGTTGAAATTCAAAAAACTTTTTACGATCCACCACCCATTAAAACCCTTGAGAAATGGAGAAAGGATGCACCACCTGATTTTGAATTTACAATAAAAGCCTGGCAGGTCATAACCCACAGACCGAGCTCTCCAACCTACAGAAAAATGAAGGGGAGAATTAATGGAGATTTCGGTTCTTTCCTTCCAACAAAACCTGTTATGGATGCATGGAAAATAACAAAAGAGTGTGCCCTTGCTCTCCAATCAAAGATTATAATCTTTCAATGCCCAGCTTCCTTCACTCCTTCTCAGGAAAATATTGAAAATATGAGGAAGTTCTTTGAGAAGATCGAAAGGGAAGATTTTGTTCTCGGATGGGAGCCAAGGGGTGAGGGGTGGAAGGATGAGATTGTCCAAAGTCTTTGCGAGGAACTCTCTTTAATCCATGTTGTTGATCCTTTTCAGAGGAAGTCTGTAGCAGGAAAGATAAATTATTTCAGGCTTCACGGGATTGGAGGAGCAAGATACAGATTCAAAGAAGAGGATTTTGAATTTTTGCTTTCATCAACAACAAAGGAGAAAAATTATATAATCTTCAACAATATCCAATCCTATGAAGATTCTATGAATTTCAAGAAATGGCTTGAAGGAAAAAGGGAGGAGTAAATGGGAATTGGAATGGATTTCCTTCTAAAAACATTTATAACAGGTTTCGATGAAAGGGTATCGGATAAAAAGAGATTAGATGAGACAGTGAAACTTCCAGAACCTGAGACAAAGGGAGGCCCTTCAATATGGGATTGCCTTAGGGAAAGAAGATCAATAAGGGATTACAAAAATCAGCCTGTTTCTTTAAAGGAGCTTTCCCAGATCCTATGGGGCTCCTATGGAGTTACTGCGAGGGAGTGGGGGTACTATCTTAAAACTGCTCCATCTGCTGGTGCTCTCTACCCTATAGAAATTTATGTTGCGTCCTTCAATGTTGAGGGTTTGAAAAAAGGAATATACCATTTTAACCCTAAGGATATGACCCTGAAAGGAATTTTTGAAGGGGATTTCTCAAAGGAAATAACCCATGCATGTCTTGGACAGGACTTTATTCTTGATTCTGCCTTCTCTCTAATCCTTACAGCCATACCCTCAAGAACAACCTCAAAATACAGGGAAAGGGGGGTAAGATATATACTAATGGATCTTGGATGTATTATTCAAAATATTTATCTTTCCCTAACTGCCCTTGGGATGGGAGGATGTATAATTGGTGCTTTCTCTGATTCTGCAATGAATAAAATAATGAATCTTAATCCTGAAAAGGAGCTTGTCCTTGCAGTTTTTAGTGCCGGGAAGGTTCAGAAATAGTAAAATGTTTAATTAAAAATGCTCCCAGCCCGAGCGGGGTAATAACTCCTCTCTCCCATTTCTTAATATTCTTATTCCCTTTTCCTCCTTTTCAATTTTTCCAATCAATTTTATGGAAAATTTCTCCATTACCGAATCTTCCAGTTTTTCCGAAGTGGTAAAGAGAAGTTCATAGTCCTCGCCTCCTTGAATTGCAAACTTTAGGGGGTTCTCTCCCAATTTCTCACAGAACTTTCTAAGCTCTTGAGAGACAGGAATCTCATCCGCATAAATCAATGCCCCAACCCTGGACTCCCTGCAAAGATTATGAAGATCTATTGAGAGCCCATCAGAAAGATCAATCATTGAGCTTGCAATTTTTCTTAAGAATCTCCCTTCCTTTACCTTTGGAGAAGGATTTAAATGCCTTTCAACAAGATACTTTAAATGAGGCTCCTCGAAGCTTAGCTCCTTCAAAAGAATATAAAGTCCTGCTCCTGAATCTCCTAAATTTCCAGTCACATAGATATAATCCCCCTCTTTTGCAGAACTTCTTAAAACTGGTTTATCTGTTTTTCCAATAAGCGTTATTGATATAAAAAGCTTTGGTGAGGAACAAGTATCCCCTCCAATTAGAAAGACATTGTGCTCCTCACAAATATTTTTCAAACCTTCCATAAATCTCTTTATCCATTCCCAGGAAAGATCCTTTGGAAAACCCACTCCAAAAAGAGAGTATAGAGGCTCTCCTCCCATGGAAGCAATATCCGATATATTGACAGCCATGGATTTTCTTCCAAGAAGAAATGGGTCAAAACCAATCTTGAAATGAACATCTTCAATAAGGAGGTCCTTTGTAATCAAAAGATAATTATCCCCATCTTTTATTATTGCTGTATCATCTCCAATCCCAACCATCACTTCTTCTGGAGGAGTTTTAAAATTACTCTTTACCCATTCTATGAATCCAAGCTCTCCAATATCTTTTATTTCCATAAAGCTACCTCCATCTTTAAATTATACAATGAAAGAATTGAACAAAATATTATAAATTTGATTTTTTTTAAAATATAGGGGAAAATTTAAGATGGAGGTTTAAGTTGATAACTAAAGAGATAGTCATGCAAAAACTTTCTGAAGTGGTGGATCCAGAAATTGGGCTTAACATTGTTGAAATGGGGCTTGTTTATAGTGTGGAAATAAATGACGATTCTGTTAATATCAAAATGACCCTGACCGCCCCTGGATGCCCTCTTCAAAACACTCTTGTCTCTATTGCCAAAGATGCAGTTCAAAACATCCCTGGTGTAAAAAATGTAAACATCCAAATAGTTTGGGATCCACCCTGGCATCCATCTATGATGTCAGAAGAAGCGAAAAGAAAACTTGGCTTCAGTTAAGGAATAGTTCAATTTAAAAAATAATTTAATGGAGAACTTGACAAGGAGTTTTTTTTATGATACCCATAAAGAGAAAATGGGCTGGAGTTGAGATAATGAAAAGATATTATACATTAATGATAATACCTTCCTCGAGGGGAAAAGCCAAAAAAATAGTTCTGAGCAACAAAACAGTAAGATTCCTTTTCCTTTCCTTATCTGTTCTTTTCATTGCTTTTACTTTAATTTTCCTTGATTGGCTTAGGACAAGTTATGCGAAGATTGAGTTAAGAAAATTAAAAGCAGAAAATGCCAAACAGAAGGAAAAAATCAGAATGTATGAGGATCTGACAAGGGAATTGCAGGAAAAAATAAGGAGCTTTAAAAGTTATGCGGAAAAGTTGAATGTATTTGCTGGTCTTCAATCTCCTTATGCCCTAAAGGAAGTTGGTTCTGGTGGAGTAAGTCCCAATGATGTTGGAACTCTCCTTTCCAGTTCTATTCAGAAACCAACTCTTGAAAAACCAGAAGTTCTTAGAAAAACTGCCAGTGAGGTCGAGCAAAATCTGAAGATCCTTGATCAGTTCTTCCAAGACCAGACTCAGCGACTTTCAGCTCTACCTTCCATATGGCCTACAAGGGGTTATCTGAGTGCATTCTTTGGAAATAGAAGAGATCCTTTCACAGGAAAAATAGATTTTCACCCGGGTCTGGACATTTCAACCCAGCTTGGAAATAAAGTATTTGCGACAGCTACTGGCATAGTAATTGCTGCAGAATATAGAAAGGGTTATGGAAATGTTGTAATTATAGACCACGGATTTGGCTTCTCCACTCTTTATGCCCATCTCTCCAGAATAGCTGTTAAAGAAGGACAGAAGGTCAAGAGATGGGATGTAATAGGCTATGTTGGAACAACAGGTAAAAGCACTGGTCCCCATCTCCATTATGAGGTGAGAAGATACAATCAACCTGTAAATCCCCTCGATTTTATTCTCGAAGATTTCAGCCTTTGAAAATTTAAAACCATATAAAACATTTCTGTTGAATTAAGTTCCTTTATATGATATAAACAAACTCTTGAATGTTTTATGGAAAAAGAACTGTTATTTTAGCTTTACCTCTTGTCTTTCTTTCCTATTCCTGTGCTTCCATCCCAAAAAGAACCATTTCTGTTAGGGAAAGTATTATTTTGAATGCAGAAGCCCTGATAGGTACTCCATACAAATACGGCGGAAATGATAGAAACGGTTTTGATTGTAGTGGACTTGTTTACTATTTATATGAAAAAGAGGGGATAACCCTCCCAAGATCTACCGAAAAACTTTTAATGATAGGGAATAAAATATCTCTCAGAAGGCTGAAAAAGGGGGACTTGATTTTTTTCAAAGGAGATAAGGAAACTCTTCATGTTGGAATTTACGCTGGAAATAGAACATTCATTCATGCAAGCTTAAAAGGAGTTGTGAAAGAAGAGATAAATGATTACTGGAAAAATAAAATAATTACTATAAAGAGGATACTATGAACTTGAGAAAAAAATTTAGAATTGGAGTAATTGGCGGAAGCGAAATAAACAGTAGAATATACGAAATTGCTTACAAAGTAGGAAGGGAGATAGCAAAGAATGACTGTATCCTTGTCTGTGGTGGTCTTGGTGGGGTGATGGAAGCAGTTTCAAAGGGAGCAAAGGAAAATGGTGGGATTGTAATAGGAATACTTCCAGGAACAGATGCTGATGATGCCAACCCATATGTAGATATTCCAATTCCCACAGGAATTTCCTATGCAAGGAATATGATTGTTGTTTTAAATTCAGATGTTATCATAGCAATTGATGGGAAGTATGGAACCCTTTCTGAAATTTCCTACGCCAATATTTTCGGTAAAAAAGTTATAGGAATAGAAACATGGGAAATAGAGGGAGTAGAAAAGGCTGATAATGCTGAAGATGCTGTTAAAAAAGCAATCTCATTTTTAAAATCAAATAAATTTTAAGGAGGACTCATGAAAGAAGAAATTTTAAAAAGTCTCAAGAAGGACACTATTTGTGTCCATGGTTCAGGGAAAAGAGACCCTCTTGCAAGAGCTGTCTCTTTTCCAATTTACCAGAGTTCAACTTTCGCCTTTGAAAGCACCCGAGATGCTCTTGAAGTTTTTGATGAAAGAAAGCCAGGTTATGTCTACACAAGATGGGGAAATCCTACAATAGAGTATTTAGAGGAAATGATGGCCCTCCTTGAGGGAGGGCAAAGCGCACTAATAACCTCTTCTGGAATGGCAGCTCTCTCAACCCTTGTTTTTACCCTTGCAAAAACAGGGGATAACATTGTTACCCAACCAATTCTTTACGGTGGTTCCTACAGTTTTTTCAAGGGTTTTGCTCCAAGAGTTGGTATTGAAGCCAGATTTGCCCAAGACCCAGTTCATGAGAATATTGAAAAGTTGATTGATGAGAGGACGAAGTTGATTTACATTGAGACCCCAGCAAATCCAACATTGATGATTGTTGATATTGCAGAATGCGCAAAAGTAGCTAAAAAGTATGGAATACCTTTGGCTGTTGATAACACATTTGCCACATCCTATCTTCAGAATCCCCTATCCTTTGGTGCTGACATTGTTCTTCATTCTGCTACAAAATATATAAATGGCCATGCAGATACTGTAGGTGGAGTTCTTGTTGGTTCCAAAGAGTTCATAGAGAAGGCAAAAAAGGAAGTTTTACGAGAGCTTGGAGGAGTTATAGACCCCTTTGGAGCATGGCTTATGATAAGAGGTTTGAAAACTCTCGCAGTGAGGATGGAGAGACATTGTGCAAATGCTAAAGCTCTTGCAGAATTTCTAAATTCCCATAAGAAGGTTGATAAGGTTTATTATCCAGGGCTTCCATCCCATAAGGGGCATGAAATTGCTAAAAAACAAATGAGGGACTTTGGGGGAATGCTTTCCTTTGAGCTTAAAGGAGGAAGAGAAGCAGGAGAAAAGTTAATGGATCAACTCAAGGTGATGATTCTTGCAGTTAGTCTGGGAGATGTTGGAACTCTTATTACCCATCCTGCATCTTCCACCCACAGGCAGTACAGTAAGGAGGAGTTAAAGGCTTTCGGGCTTTCTGAGGGTCTTGTTAGGGTTTCTGTTGGAATTGAAAACACCGAAGATCTTATTAGGGATATGGAGCAGGCGCTGGAGAAGATTTAATCCTTAGCTTTTATTTAAATTTATGCCCAATTACAAAATAGTTGTTCAGTATGATGGAACAGACTATAAAGGATGGCAGTATCAGCCAAATCAAAGAACAATTCAGGGTGAGCTGGAAAAGGCTTTAAGAATAATCTCCTACGAAAATGTAAAAGTAATTGGTGCTGGGAGAACAGATTCAGGTGTTCATGCAAAGGGTCAGGTAGCCAGCTTCAAAATGGAGCTTAGAATAGCTCCCCTTTCCCTTCTAAGGGCAATGAATTCTCTACTTCCAAAGGATATAAGAGTTGTAAGTGTTGAAGAGGTTGATGATGAGTTCAATGCTCGCTATCATGCAAAATCCAAAACATATATTTATAGGATTTACACAGGGCTTGTTGTTTCTCCTTTTTTGTGGAGATGGGTTTGTCACATCCCTTATAAACTCGATGTAGAAAGAATGAAAGAGGCAATAAAATTCTTTGTAGGAAAGCATGATTTCAAAAATTTTACCTCTTCCTCATCATCTCCTACAACTATCAGGACTATTTATCGAGCAGAGATAGAAGAGGAAAATGATGAAATTAGATTTATTTTCGAAGGGAGCGGTTTTCTAAGATATCAGGTTAGGAAAATGGTTGGTTTGCTCATTGAGATAGGGAAAGGGAAATTTGAACCAGAGATTGTGAATTTACTCCTTGAGAAAAATCAGGTAGATATTAATTTCTCCTCTGCCCATCCATGCGGTTTATGCCTTGAGAAAGTGACTTACTAATATTCAGAGGAAGCTAAGGAAAATACTTTTCAACAATTTTTTTCAGATTTTCCTTCTTTTGCTCGCCAAAGACCCTTTCCAGAAGATCACCTTTTTTAAAGATTAGAATCTGGGGGATGCTTAGAACCTGGTATTCTAAAGCTTTGTTCTGGGATTTTCCTATGTCAAGAAAATAAACCTCCGCTTTACCATCAAGCTCCCTTTCTAACTCCTCAAGAATTGGTTTCATTTTTTTGCAAGGACCGCACCAATCTGCTCCAAATGCGATCAAAACAGGAATATCTTTTTGAATTAAACTGTTGATTTCCTCTTCATTTATGCTTCTCATTCCTTCTCCTTTCATTTATTTTCAAAGTTCCATGAAGGATTAGAATATTTTTGCATCCTTATTCTTTCGACATTTTCTTGAATCTCATTTAAATCAAAAGGCTCGAAATTGCAATTGAAATATCTTGAGAAACCTTCCTTCAAAGAGAGAGCAATTTTATAAAAATCAGTCTCTTCAATAAGTTCCTTTAGAGTGATTATATTTCCATCTAAATTTTCAATGGATGAAAATGTTGCCATAGCAAGTTTTTCAATATCCATGCTGATTGGAATTGAACCATGCTGGAGAAGAGCATCCTTAGTTCTTTTCTGAGCTGAACCAACCAATTTTCTTCCATTTACAACAATCTCATTCCCTGTTGGATAGGAAAAACATGGGAGATTCGATTTATAAAGAGTTTCATATTTTCGGGATGAAAGATAGGCTGATATTCCGAGGATCTTAAGTCCTTCAATAAGAGCTGATGCAATCATGAAAAAAGATTCAAGAACACCTTTATTTTCTATTAAAAGAGGGTTTGATGAAGAAAAAGAATAGGTAATTTCATGGTCATGGAGAACTGCTTTCCCTCCAGTTATTCTTCTTACAAGCTCAATTCCCATTTTATCAAGGTATTCCAGGTTTGCAACCTCCTTTACCTTCTGGTGATAACCAATCGAGAGGGTTGGCTTCTCCCATCGATAAAATCTAAGTACTGAATCCCCTTTTTTCTTCTGGACATAGTTAAATAGAGCCTCGTCCATTGCCATATTCAAAGAGGCAGGATTTGGATTTTCTTCTATTATTATATAAAACCCTGGCATTATAAAAAAATTCTGGAGCGGGCAACGGGATTCGAACCCGCGACTTTCAGCTTGGGAAGCTGACACTCTACCACTGAGTTATGCCCGCATAGATTTAAATTTAAAGGAAATATTGATTTATGTCAAGCTCAGAAAAGTATTTAATTTTTCCTCTACTTTTGCCCCTTCTCAAAAAATGGATTTTTGAGATAGGGCTTCTTCTCTGCCTTTTCCTCTAAAAAGGTAAGAACCATTCTATCAACAACAATTGAAGGAGCAACTATGGAAACTGGAAGCTCAGCCCCGATTGGTAACCTCTCATATATACTCTGAAAGGAATCTCTAACAAGAAGATTATAAACTTCTTTATCTTTTCCAGCCATTAAAATGTCCTGAAGAGTTGCCAATGTAACCCCTTCAAACTTTAATCCTCTTACATACTCCTTTCTTCCATCAGTATAAAGTTTGTAGCAAATAAAAGGTGGTGGTAGAATCTCCTTTTTCTTCCCAATTAAGGTGTAAATCTGTTCAATTAGCTCTTCATAACTAAGGGGGGCTTGAGGGTTAAGTCTTTTAATCACGATACCAAATTCAAGTCCTCTCTCCTTTAAAAGTTGTATAAAATCTCTTTCAATATCCTCACTGGTTTTTTCACTTTCTACAAACAAATTACTCACAAAGCCTACAACACTCCCGTTCAAATATCTACCATGTCCATTGGAACCACTCTTCTCCTTTACAGGGGTTCTTCCAAGGGGTATATTTACAAGTTTTCCGTTCTTTATAACTTCAATCTTCTCAGACTTTACCCCCTGATCATCCACACTTATTTTTCCTATTAAGGAACGATTGTTCCATGAAGTTTGAGTGGGATCACACCAAGCATTAAAGAAGGATGGCATTACCATCTTTCCTATCTTTGGAGATAAGAATCCCCTGTTTTCCTCTCTCATATCCTTCAATCTATCGAACTCGTAAAAAGGTTTTCTTGCATCTGAAACACCTTTGGCAAGGGTATGGTAGAAGAACTCACAAGAGGCAGGAGGAAGAAATAAAATTGGTCCAGAATACTCTTTCTCCACAGGAGCAATGGAGTAAGCCCTTATTTCATCAGCCATTTCCTTTATCCTATCCTCCATTTCTTTCATGTTAGGAAGCTCTTCAGGAAACCTTGCATGGAAGGAAATATAGTCCTTTATCTTCAATCCATCCGCAGTAATGGCATCAACAAAAACCTCGACGGAAGTTAAAAGATCATTCCTTATGTTTTTGTTTCCATCAGAGTCTATATAGTACTGGGCAATTGAAGAAGATGAAAAGCTAATCCTTGAGGAAAGAAACTCAGGATAACTTCTTAAAATTGAAGAAAGTCTTTTTAAATTTTCCCTCCAAACCTTTTTATCAATGGAGATCTTTTTTATTTCTTCAGAGAATTTAAAGGGAACTGATGTGGTAAAATCAGGAATTTGCTCCTTCACTTCCCTATGAGCAAGGGTGGATTTCTTTTTTGCAAGGGTGTCAATTGCATTCTTATACATTTCATCAGTTGCGAGCCAAACAGCCTCTCTTATTGAATCATAATCATCTTCTAAAGGGAGTCTTACTGCACTTCTTATATTGCCGTATGGCTCTGATGTGGAGACAAAATTGGAATTGTCAAAATTGGGATCACCTACTCTTAAGTCTATAAATAAAACTCTATCCTTGCTCTCCTTCTCTTTTACTATTGCTCCAAAACTTGAAGTTATATTGACCCTTTCTCTTTCTAAAACTCTATAAGAGATGAAATAGGGAGGTTTTTCATTTTCAAGTTTTAAATTTTCAATGTTTCTTTTCAATTCATCCTCAAGGGCTTTAAATAATGGTGAATCAAAATCCCTTGCTAAAGATGAGAAAGAAAAAGTCACAATTATTAAAACTAAAAATAACTTTTTGATCTTCATTTTCCCCTCCTGAATTTAAAATTCATTTCTTTTCAAGGGGTGATGGAAGAATTGGAGGTTTTTCCTGCTCCTTTATTTTCTTCTCCACCTCTATCTCAGTTGTTAAAATAGATGAAGAAATTGCAGAAACAGGAACTCCTCCAGATTCTGCACCACATGTTCCATTGAAAACTTCATAGTCATTTCCTGTTGCTATTATTTTTGAAAAGGAGGCTAATGGTGTCCCAACAATATTTACACCCCTTACAACTTCTTCTTTTCCATCAGGGTAGAGCTTCTTTACAAGAAGAGGTGTAACATTAAAAGCCTGGACAAATCCTCTTTCTGTTACTGTAAATCCTCCTGCAATATCTTCAAATATTAATCCATAAGGCTTGTTCTGCCTCTTGCACTCCTCAATTAGCATTTTCTTGAGTTGCTCAAAAGGAATTTCATTTTTAGATTCAATAAAAAGGACTCCCTGTCTTGCAACTGGTTTATAACCTATCTGTCTCCTTCCATGCCCATTGGAATTAGGAAATCCTTGAATTGGAGATCTACCCATTAAAAAATTCTTTAAAATCCCATTCTCCACTACAACAACCCTTTGTGCTCTTACGCCTTCATTATCATAGCGATAATGTCCATTGAGAGCTTTCTTCCTAAACTCCCTCATTGTTGGATCATCATACACAGAGATAAAATCTGGTAGCACCTTCTTACCTACTTTATCTTTGAAAGTCTGACCTTCTCCTTCAAGTTTTTGACGATGTCCCTCGATCCTATGTCCGAAAATTTCATGGAAAAATACTCCAGCAGCTCTGTTCATTAATATTGCGGGCCCGCTGTAAGGCTCAGCAAGGGGAGCATTTCTCAATGAAGAAAGTTCATTTATAAGGGATTCAATAGCTTTTAAAATCTCTTTCTCTGATGGAAGATCCTTTTCAGTGAATGAGAAAAATGGCTTTGTTAGATAAAGTCTCATTCCATCTTGAGCTTTTGTCTCTGCATAAATATTCAGGTTATATCGTGTTATTCCTTCGAGTATTTTTGTTCCTTCACTGTTTACAATATATCTGTTCTGAGCTGTAGCAGTGAGGGAAATTGATGAGGACAATATCCAGGGATGGGATTTGAATATCTTTGAGAGCTCCCTTATTTTACTTATCCAAAAAGCCTTATTAAGAGAAAGTCTAACTTCATCTCCTATAAAAACTTCCTTTGGTGCAGGAGAAAAATCAGGGGATGGGTCCTCTTCAGCAACTTTTGTCTCCCTTTCAGCCTTGATCTTCATTATTCTTTCCTGAGCTTTCTTAAATTCCCTATCAGTGGCTCTCCAAATGGCATCCCTGATAGCAAATTCATCGTCCTCAACAGGGATTGGCTCAACAAAATAAGTTAAGCCTTCATACACTCCCATTCCATAACTTCCCCTGAGCTGGTGGGTGTTGTCCAACTGAGGAGTTCCAACTCTTAAATCGACCGATAGATTCCTCTCCCTTCCATAATCCTCCTGAGTAAGGGCTCCAAGACTTGCTGATAACCTCAATCTCTCCTCATCCAGGCATTCATACTGGATGAAGAAAAGGGGCTCCTTCCCTGCATTCTTCAATCCTTCCATAGACCTTTGAAGCTCCTTTTCCATTGCCCTGAGAATTGGTTTTTCCTGAGCAGAGAGGGAGTTAAAAAGAAAAAGAATTAATAAAAGAAAAGTGGAAAATTTCCCCACTCTCATACCTCCTCCTTTTCACTCATTTTTCTCTCTTATTCTATTAAAAAGAACTCCTAAAGTCAAATTAAAATCCCTTCTGGCAGAAGAATTTAAGAGTTCAAAATAGAAAGGAGGGGGGTGGCTTCACCACTCCCGATAAGAGGGAGATAGTGGCCACCCTATAGCGGGGAAGGGGAAAAAGGAGGGGAGGTGAGTGCCCTTCGGGGGGATGCGAAGGGCTAATGGAGATCTATTTATGATTCCGATTCTCATATTTCTTATTATACCCATTTTTCCCTTCATGTCAATAATACGAAATTAAGTTGAAAAAGTTTTGCCTATAAAATCCCTTCTGGAAAGGAATTGTGAAGTATAAACCTTCAAATCTTTCCATTATCCTCTTAGACATTTTCAATCTCTTCCCACTCTCAAAACTCCAGCTCCTTTTATACCACCTTTTTTTAAAAGTTTCAAGGCATGGTTAGCATCTTTCAGAGGAAAAACTTCTATCTTTGTTTTAATTGGAATTTTTGAGGCGAGGGAAAGAAGTTCTAATGCATCTTCCCTTGTACTATTGGCAACACTTCTCATAATCCTTTCATTGTATAGAAGATCATAGGGAAAGGATGGTATTGGACTCATGTGGATTCCAGCACTTGCAACTGTCCCCCCTTTTCTAAGAACTTTTAATGCAGAAACATAAAGCTCTCCAACTGGGGCAAAAATTATTGCTGAATCAAGTTCCTCAGGAGGTTTATCCGCTGAAGTTCCTACCCAATCTGCCCCCAATTCTTCAGCCAATTTTCTGTGCTCTTCAGACCTCGAAAACACAAATACTTTACAACCATAGAATTTGGCTATTTGTATAACTATATGGGCTGAGGCTCCAAATCCATACAAACCAAGATTTTCTCCTTCCTTAACATTGCTTAATTTAAAGGAGCGATACCCAATTATTCCTGCACAAAGGAGAGGGGTTGCGTGTAAGTCAGAAAATTCCTCAGGAATTACATATGTAAATTCTTCCTTTGATATTGCATAATCTGCATAACCCCCATCCTTTGTATAACCTGTGAATTCAGGGGAATCGCAAAGATTTTCCATTCCTTTTTGACAATACTTGCATTTTCCACAGGAGGAATAAAGCCATGCAACTCCTACTCTATCACCTTCTTTAAATTTTTCTACATTCTTTCCAACCCTTTCAACTCTACCAACTATCTGGTGTCCTGGGATTAATGGTAGCTTTCTTGGAGGAAGTTCCCCCTCAATGACATGGAGATCAGTGTGGCAGATCCCACAGGCTGAAACTTTTATTAAGACCTCATCAGAGGATGGCTCTGGAATCTCCAATTCTTTTAGTTTAAGTGGCTCTTTCTCGATATTATCAGGTTTTTCAAGAACCATCCCAAACATTTTTATCATTCAATCTTTGAGAGGGCTTCCTTTATTCTTTTTATCCCTTCTATCAAATTTTCATCGGATACCGCGAAGGAGATTCTTACGAATCCAGGAGTTCCAAAGGAATCCCCCGGAACAGTAACAACTCGGGCATCCTCGATAAGGTAAAGGACAAGTTCTGTTGTATCCTTGACTTTCTTCCCAATATAATAACTCAAGTCAGGATAGAAGTAAAAAGCTCCTTCAGGAGGATGAATTTTCAGATTTTTTATCTCTCTTAAAAGTTTTATTCCCATATCCCTCCTTCTCCAGTAAATTTCCCTTACCTTTTTTATATGCTCTGAAGAGTTTTTTATTGCTTCTACAGCTGCCTTTTGGGATATGGAGCATGGATTTGATGTGGAGTGCCCCTGCAAGATTTCCATTTTCTCAATAATTTCTTTTGAGGCAAGGGTGTAACCAATCCTCCACCCTGTCATTGAATAGGACTTGGAGAGGGAACCTATAATTATAAGGTTATTCTTTGATTGAGGAGAAAGTCTTAAGGCTTCTGGGAATTCTCTTTCAAAAATAATATCCCTGTAACATTCATCTATTATTATGTAAAATCCTTTTTCTAAGGAAAGTTCACAAAGCTTTTTTAGACCTTCCTCATCAATTACAGAGCCGGAAGGATTTGAAGGATAATTTAGAATTACAGCTTTGGTCTTTTCATTTATGTAAGGGATTATCTTCTCTCCTTTAAAATTTATTTTTCCCTCTTCCTCAACAAGAGAAACAAAGACAGGAATAGCTCCACATAGCTTTACCTGTTCAGGGTAAGTGACCCAGTAAGGGGAAGGTATTATGACCTCATCCCCTTCATCAAATAAAGCAAGAGCTGAAAGGAAAAGTCCAAATTTACTCCCTGGAGTTACAATTACTTCCCTGGGCTCAAATTTAACACCTGTTTTTCTACTGTAATCTTCTGCAATTATATTTCTCAGTTCCACTATCCCTGCAGTTGGTGTATATTTTGTAAAGTTCTCCTCTATTGCTTTAATACCTGCACTTTTAACATTTTCAGGAGTGGGGAGCTCAGGTTCTCCTACACTCAAATCAATAACATCTATCCCCTTCTTTTTAAGCTCCATTGCCTTGGACATAAAAATAAATGTTGAGGATGGTTGTAAAGATTCAAGCCTTTTTGATGTATTCATTTATGACTCCTTATTTATTAAATAGACTATATTCAATTATCTCACAAAGGATGTGAAGAATAAATATGTGGACCTCCTGAATCCTCGGAGTGTTTTTTGATGGGACTGAAAGGACATAATCAGCCTTTTTGAATCCTTTCCCTCCCTCCCCTGTAAGGAATAAGACTTTAAGCCCCATTTCCTTTGCCTTTTCCATGGCTTTTAAAACATTGGGGGAAGTTCCTGATGTTGAGATTGCTATTACCCAATCCCCTTCATTTCCAAGAGCCTCAACCTGTTTTTTGAAAACCTCTTCAAAGGTGAAATCATTGGCTATCGAAGTTATCACAGATGTATCAGTTGTTAGGGCAATTGCTGGAAGAGGCGCTCTATCTTTTTTAAACTTATTTACCATCTCTCCTGCAAAATGCTGGGCATCTGCGGCAGAGCCACCATTCCCAAAAATCAAAATTTTTCTCTTTTCCTTTATACTCTCAGCAATTTCCCTGCCAACCTCTAATATTTTCTCCATATTTTCTTTAAAAAAAACTATTTTTAAATCTTCAGATTCCTTTATTGCTTTTTCTAAAATATCCTTCATTTATAAAGCTCCTTCTCAAAAACTTCCCTCACTTTTTGAAGTAATTCTTCCTTCTTTTCTATACTATAACCTTCAGGAGAAATAGGCTCATGAAATTTTATTTCAACAGTTCCTCTCCTAAGAGAGAATTTCCCCCTTGGTAGCATCTCTCTCGTTCCTTTAATTGTTATGGGAACAATGGGAACTCCTGACTTTATAGATAGGATAAAACCTCCCTTTTTAAAAGGGAGGAGGTTTCCATTCCAGGACCTTGTCCCCTCAGGAAATATCAGAAATGACCAACCCTTTTCCTTTATCATCTCAACTCCCTTTTCAATTGCCAATCTTCCTTTACTACTGTCACTCCTGTCAACAGGGATAAAACCTATCCTCTCCATACCCTTTCCAATTACAGGAATTTTAAACAGTTCTTTTTTGGGGAAGATTCTAACAGGTACTGGTAGAACCAAAAAAAGAAGGGGAGCATCTATTAAGCTCAAATGGTTTGCCATAAAAATATGGGAGCGACTGAAATCTATCTTCTCCATTCCATATATTTTGAGTTTCATCCCGAAAAGAGGTTTTGAAAGAGCAAGCCCAAATTTTCCAACTCTAAAAAGGAAATCCTTTTTTCCTGTGATGAAGGATAAAAAAAGAGCTGGTATTCCAACTGTTATGGTAAGGAAAACATAGAGGAAAAGAATCAGGATTGACCTTATCATTAATTAAAAGATGCCGAACCTTCTTTTCTTTTTGATTTTTATTTTTTTTGTGGTCTCATCCTCTTTCTTTTCAATTTTAATAACCTCTACTGTAACATTATCAGGAGCACCCCTCTCTCTTGCAATTTCAATCATCCTCTCAACAGCCTTTTTTGGAGGATTATTTATTGAAATTATTTTGATCTCTTCATCTGATACCATATTGCTCAAACCATCAGAACATAATACAAAAATATCCCCTTCCTTTATTTCTATTCTACTGCTAATCTGGGGATTTATACTTTCCTTCACACCCAAAGTAAGGTAAAGAATATTTCTCCTTGGATGAACCCTTGCTTCTTCTTCACTAATTATTCCATTTTCCCTCATTTTTCCAACAAGGGAATGGTCCCTCGTCAATTTCTTGCATTCATCCTCTCTAATCAGATAAATTCTTGAATCTCCAACATGCCCCAGAAATGCCTCCTTCCCCTTTAAAACAAGAACAGAAAGAGTTGTCCCCATCCCATGCTGGGACTCCTTTCCAGCTCCTTCTTCAAACACTTTTCTGTTTGCATCATGGAATGCCAACTCTATAGCCTTTTCAGGTTCTTTTAGATCATCTACATACTTCTTATAACTTTCAAAAAAGGTTAAAACAGCAAGCCTGCTTGCAACCTCTCCCGCATTATGCCCTCCCATCCCATCTGCAACAATGAACACCATGTGTTCAGAGTCTATTTTAAATTCTCCGTAAAAATCCTCATTATTCTGTCTAACCTTTCCAACATCTGACTTTGCAAATGACTTAATCTCAATCATCTTCTTCCTGAGCTTCTTTGATTTTATTTAAATAAAAATTATATGTCAAGTCTTTGAAAAATTAAATATGTGACAATTTTTGTCATTTTTAGAAACAATTTTTGTCATTCCAAGATGCTCATTCAAAGGGAATTCTCTTTAAATAAAAGATTTTTCAGTTTGGCATGATTTATGATATATTTTTTTATGAGGAGGTTAACATGTTAAGGAAAAGGCAAAAAGGTTTTACCTTGATTGAGCTTTTGATTGTTGTGGCGATTATTGCAATCATTGCAGCAATCGCCATACCAAACCTTTTGACTGCTCTCCAGAAGGGAAGACAGAAGAGGACAATGGGTGATATGAAGACAATTGGCAGTGCCCTTGAATCCTACAACACCGACTATGCTTTCTATCCCCCTGGTTCAACAGTATCAGCCTTAAAACAGTATCTCACTCCATTCTACATCCAATCCTTGCCTGAGAGAGATGGATGGGGCACAGTTTTTGCTTATCAAACCAGTGCGTCATCAGGCTCCACAGTTCCAGATGTTTACTCTATTATCTCTTACGGAAGAAATAAGGCACCGGGTGGTGGACTCGGTAATCCAGTTTTTGGACAGACATATGTTTGTACGAGTATAAGTCATTTCGACACAGATATTTACTTTTCCAATGGTCAGTTCACCTGGGCACCAAAGCAGTAGTTCTTCCTTTAATCTTTCTGAAGGCGGGTCTTTGACCCGCCTTTTCTTTTTTGTAAAGATCTTCCCATTTTCTAAATTTTACTTATAAAAGGCTTTATTTAAAATCCAGATCTTTTTTAAAATCTCTAAACTTTCTGAATCCCCTTGAATTTATTTCCATTTTCAAAATACTATTCATTACTATTGACATTTGCTGGAAATTATATTAAAAATAGGAAAAATTTAGGAGGTTTGTATGAGGAAGTTTCTTCTTTCTTTGAGTATCTGGATCTTGGTAAGTGCCTTAGCTATGGGAGCTGGTTTCCAGCTCTTTGAGGCAGGCTCAAAAGCAACAGGCTTTGCTGGAGCTTTCACAGCTCAGGCATCCGATCCTTCATCAATTTTCTATAATCCCGCTGGAATAGCTTTCCTTGATGGATACCAATTCTATCTCGGTGCCACTTTCATAACTCCAAAATCTTCCTTTGAAGGTGAAAATCCCTATCCGGGTGTTGGAGTGAAGGAAGAACAGGAACCAATGCTCTTCTATCCTCCTGGTATTTATTTTGTGATGCCAATTGGTGAAAAATTGAGGGTTGGACTTGGAATTTTCTCCCCCTTTGGACTTGCAACAAAATGGAAGAACAAGGACACTTTCACGGGTCGATTTGTCTCCCAGTATGCAGATTTGAAACATATTGCCATCAATCCTGCTGTTGCATACAGAGTCACAGATAATCTTGCAGTTGGTGTAACCTTTGATTACAGAATATCCTCTGTTGCCCTTGAAAGAAATGTCCCCCTCTTTGATCCCTTTACTTTCACTGTAAAGGATATTGCCCATTTGAAACTCTCTTCTAAATTTAAGAACTCTGGCTTCGGATTTTCAGTTGGGGCTCTATGGAAGGTAAAGGAAAATTACAATATTGGTCTTTCCTACAGACACAAGGTTGAGATTGACTATGATGGAGAGGCTGAATTTACCCAGATTAGCACAGGAAACCCTGTTCTTGATCAACTTGTAAAGCTTTCAATTCCTTTCGGTAAAACTCCTGGGAAAGCAACAATTGTCTATCCAGGTATGGCATCCCTTGGATTTTCAACAACTGCTCTAAAAAACTGGACCTTTGAGGTTGACCTGAACTGGACTCAATGGAGCACCTATAACAAGCTCCCTATAGAATTTACAGAGCATCCTGAGCTAAATCCCTCAGAGGAATCCATGAAAAAATATTATGAGGATGTTTTTTCAGTAAGGGCAGGAGCAGAGAGAAAATTCAGCGAAAAATTTGCTCTAAGATTTGGCTATGTATTCGACAAGTCCCCTTCTCTTCCTGAATCAGTTTCTCCAATGCTACCCGATGCAAATAGACATGGTGCAACAATTGGATTCTCCTATGACTTTGGAAAGTTCTATATCGATGTTGCAAATATGTTCCTATTTTTTGAGAAAAGATCAACAGAGGGGAAGAATACTGAAGGTTATAACGGAACCTATAAAACCTTTGCAAATCTCTTTGGTATCCACATAGGATACAAATTTTAAGGGAGGGAAAAGATGAAAAGGATATTTTCAATTTTTCTAATTTTGATATTTTCAACATTCCTTTTTTCAGCAAAGGATTACAAGGCTGAGATAAAGAAATATGTTGCTCTCGGTGACAGTATTTCAGCTGGTTATCAGGATGGAGGACTTGTGATTGATTACCAGAACGAGAGTTTTCCAAAACTAATCTCCCTCCAGCTTGGAATTTCAGATTTCCAGCAACCCTTGAT
>Ga0207433_10004916_pt1 | contig 24243 bp, 23 predicted proteins | sample YelNatPaOPGAMG01_FD_187559 | JGI IMG/M metagenome (GOLD analysis project Ga0207433, IMG submission 187559) | Hot spring thermophilic microbial communities from Obsidian Pool, Yellowstone National Park, USA - OP-RAMG-01 (SPAdes) (version 3) | ecosystem: Environmental > Aquatic > Thermal springs... | reverse complement strand
CTTTCGGGCCGTTTGTTCATTTTATGCCCTGATGAAGGGAAAAAGTACGCCTGGCGCGATTCGAACGCGCGACCTACGGATCCGGAGTCCGTCGCTCTATCCAACTGAGCTACAGGCGCACTCATTAAAATCAATTAGTTACAAGACCTTCCTTTTTATTCGCTACATCTTGGTGTCCAAATGGTGTCCATAACAAATCTAGTTTTTCTACAGCCTTCTGGATATAATCAGGTGAAAGATGCGAATATCTCATCGTCATCTTTATGTCCTTATGTCCCATTATCTGCTGAACCGTCCTCAAATCAACTCCTTGCATAACTAAATGAGAAGCAAATGTATGACGAAGGTCATGGAAACGAAAATTCTTAATTCCAGCTCGCTTAAGAGCCGAAGAAAAACCCCTCTTTACATCTTTTAATGGCCTTCCGTCTTTTCGGGTAAAAACATAATCGCCTCGAGCCACTTGTGATAAAGCAAAAAGCTCTTCATAGAGCGTCTGGTTAATAGGAATGATTCGAGATTCGTTGTTTTTAGAATTTAACACAGTAATTTTCCTGTTTATAAAATCTACGTCTGACCACTTGAGATTAAATAGTTCACTTCTCCTCATTCCCGTATTCAAAGCAGTAACCACAATAGGCCGTATAGAATTAGAACAGGCTTTAAGCAGAGCCTGAATTTCATCCAAGGTTAAATAGCGGAGCCTCCCTGGAGGTTCTTTTAGCTGTCTTACGCCCTTCGCCATATTAACTTTTATATACCCCCATTCAATCGCCTTTGTAAACATATGCTTAAGGCAAGCCAGCTCCCGATTAACTGAGGCAGGAGATACCTTCTCCAGGCGCACAGCCTTATATTTTTCAATCATTTCTGGAGTAATCTCAAAGAGATATTTTCCCTTGAAGTATGGCACAAGGTTATTAATATTAAACCTATCGCGCCGGAAATATGTCGACCAAGCTTTATTGGCCCTCGAATAATCCAGATATTTCTGGGCAAAATCTTCGAAAAGAACTTTCTTCTCATCAAAAATACCAAGAAACTCGCCTCTGGCAATTTTTAACTGCACATCATTTAGAACTCGCATCGCCAGTTTCTTTGAGGGGCCGATTTTTTTCCTTTTCCGCCGCCCTTTATAATAATAATCGATATACCAATTTTTCCCTTTCTTAAAGATGCTCATTATCTTCCGTTTTTAATCAGATATTATATTGCCATACTTTGCTTTTGATGTAAAGGTGCAAGGCTCTCTCACCTAAATAGCTATTGGGTGATGACTGATAGCAAATGTTATGGTGATTCATGCAGCACTACTTCTCTGTTGACTAATCGTGCTGCAAAACAGTACAAGCGCGCTTTATAATCACCAGAATAACTATTATAAAATGTTTCGTTTGAATTAATGTTTAAAAATATGCCAAGTGGATAACTCAATTTTTCAAACATTAAATTCAACTTCCTGAAATCTTCTTTTGCACGCCTCTCAGAAGCATTTAGCTTAATTTGAATTACAACAAAATTATTACTACTGCGATTTTTAGAACCCTCTCTTTCATAAGGGATGTGTATAATAATATCTGGTTTTATAGTGATTTCATGTTTATCCAGAGTTTTTTGGTACTCTTGCTCTAAAATTGATTCTCTTTGAAAAATTAGCTTAATACTTTCCATTCTTCTATTCAGTTCAGCAAGAAGTTGTCCCTGGTATCCCCTTTCTGTTGAGAAATAGCGTTTGTCAGTTATTGCCCTTATTGTATCTTTGAATATATTCAGAAACAGATTTTTATCCATATGTGATTACCTTTTCGGGCTTCGACTAACGTTCTTGACATAAAAGAACTTCGGCCAAGCCAAACTCGGACGGAGCAGAGCGTAGTCTTTTAAACTGTGTTATACACTCGCAATAGAGATGGTTGAGCGCCGTCGCCAAAGTATCGTAAGCAAAGGACAACTTTCTATTTTCAACAAGTATATAGCCATACATCAAGTAAGCACCTCTCCAAATTCTCTTATATCCTTCTCAAGTATTTTCTTCAATTCTTTATTCTGAACATCACTTATTGTTGACCCATCGATTATTTCTATCAGTTTGTCTTTCCCAATTTCCTTGTTTAGAAGAAAAAATATTAAAGATATCCTCAAATAATTGAGAATTTTAGGAAATATTTCATTAATTTTTTTTCTGTTATCTGGAGAGATGTAAGAGCCATGTACAACTTTATTTCTTAAATTATAAGCATTTTTTACTAATTTTCTTACCTCATCAGCATCAATATTGATATCTCCTAACAACCTTGCAATTCTTATACCCAACTTGAATGCGTTTTCTCCCCGATCTTCTTCAAGGGTATATAAAGATTCTAAACCCATAACAGCAGTCATCAATTTTCTATCAATATCAACAGATTCCAAAAGTGCTTGGTTATACCTTTCGATAGAAATAAGAAAACTTTGATATTTTTTATCTTCCATTTCGAAATTCAATTTCTGCTCAATCTTATTGATAAAATTAACAAAGGCGCCAACTTCTGAATTTTTAACAGTATATTTTCTAAAAGTTGAGTAATGCATGGGCCCCCAGCGTCTAGGTGCGCCCATTCTCCAAACTATTGTCTTCTTAGTACAGATTGATTCTTGAGAGTAAACAGACCCCAATCTATATAATCTCAAAGAATTAAAAATTCTATTAACATATTCACGACATTCTCTCTCATCATTTGCGGAGATATTAATTTCCAAAATTGCGGATGGACAACCCATATATGGCGATCTTGGGATGTCAAAGAAGATATCGCTTGTGTATTCCAGGTCATCTTTTTGCGTTTTTCGAATAAGAACGCTATCGTTTATACTTATTTTGTCGTTCTCTAGAAATATCCCCTCCAGATAATAAACATATTGATACTCTGTTACAGATAGTTCTAGCTCTGATTTAAATAATGATGCATATTCGATGACCGAATCCTTAGAAAGATTTTTATCTAATTTTTCATATATTAATCCAAGGATAAAATTCCTTAGCCAATAAACAGATTGAGTTACTTCATTATAACCATTAGCAAGCATATTAATATTTGCTTTATATTTTTTTGCGATGGATTCACTCAATAGTTTAAACTCCGGCATTGGTTCAATCTTCTTCTCTACAAAATCAAAAACTATTGAAGACCAATCAGGCTTTTGAATAATTTCTGATGACCGTTGAACTTTACAACTATTTTCGGATATTTCTAACTCATCAACAAAATGTCTAATATAAGACCTCATTGGGGGTTTGATACCTTGTTCTACAACGTACTGATCAAACATGTAAAGAGCCTTTTCCCCCAGGTTTATTAAATCCGTCACCATCATTGTTATTAGCCAGCTCCTTTTTATTTTGTATCTTTTTAATCCATCAATTATACAAGATGCTTCTTTTCCTCCTGGGTTCGTTGCTTAAGCCAACTTTCGAGATCTTCCTTCCTAAATTTAACAAGCCTTCCTACTTTTATAAAGGGAATTTTATTTTGAATAACCCATTCATAGAGTGTATTTCTGCTTATCCCTAAATATTCGGCTGCCTCCTTTGTATCTAATAATTGTTTCTCTTTTAAAATTTGGCCAGAAACAATGCCTTTTTCAGAAACAATGGACGTGGGGCTAACTTTAGAAAGAAAGTCTTTAACCTCTTCAAGCGAATAGACTTTTATCCTTTCCTTTTCTTTAAAACTGAAGGTCTTTCGGACTTCTTTCTTTATGGCTTCAAGACTCTTTTCCTCATCACAAACGGATATAACATAATCATAGCCTGCATCAAGGCATTTTCGGATATTCTGGATCTCTTGATCTGCCTTTGAGGTGGTAGATATCTCAAGACCAATCCGCATATCATCCTTTCTCAAACCAACATCAACGCTTTCAAGAGAATGCGGAATCTTTTCTTCAATAGTGGCTTTGAAGCCAAATACTTCTGCCTGCTCTTTCAACATCATCTGAAAATGCTTATGGGCTTCACCCCCCTTTCCTGGAGAAAGTTTACTTAAAATCGAATAACCTTTCTCAGTAAGAATAAGAACTTTTGCCAAGCGTCCTCTAAGCCCCTTTCTTGTGTCTTCCTGAACAACTAAACCCTTTTCGATCAGACTTTCTTTTAATTTGTCTCCTTTATATCCGCTCAATCCAAGGTCTTTGTATATCTGGGTGACAAAGCGTCCAGGATAATCAGAAATATACCTTAAAAAAACAACCTCATCTTTTGAAGGCTCTGGTGAAGACCGAGAAGGCAGTCGCTTTAAAGTTTCAATCGCTGGCACTTCACTTAATTCCCTTCGCCCAATGGCTTCTTTTGGAGGTTCTGCCACTGGTTTGAGGATTGTCTGTGTTTCAATTTGTTCCTTTATCAACTCCTGCCTTTGTTCTAATAAGGTCTCCAGTTCCTTCCTGGCTACCAAATATTTTCTACCCAAAGGGTAGTTTTTAAGCAAATTCGAATAGTCTTGATTATACTTTCCCTCTACTAATACCGGCATTGGCTCGAGCTCCACTGTCTCGACAGCTATTATGCCACCTTCTATTTTATGTTTTATATAACAGGTTCTTGGAGGAAGACTTTGAAGCGCACTCGTATAGAGTTCCCACTCCTCTCCCAAAGACCAATAAGAAGGCCGGAATCCCTCCACTCTTTTAATTTCGTTCCCAGAATATTCAAAAGCCTCTTTGGCTAATAAAGAGGCATCATGGCGATTCAATCTGAAATATACCTGGATTCCAGTATTAGCCAAGATGAGGTTTCTAAGCTCTTCGGGAATCTGCGCCAGAGTTTGATGAGCCATAATAAGACTCAATCCATATTTCCTGGCTTCTGACAGAATGACCGCAAAGGACTCACTGGCAAAGTTCTGAAATTCGTCAATATAAAGATAAAAAGGGATTCTTTTCTCTTGTGGTATATCCGACCTGGAAAAAGCAGCCATTTGAATCTCAGCCATAAGAAGCGAACCCAAAAGATCGGCTGATTCTTTAAGCTTTCCTTTATCGAGTTTGATAAGCAGGAATTTCCGTTGATCCATTATCTCTCTTAGATTGAAGGAACTCCGTTCAAAAGAAAACATCTGCCTAACCCGTTCATCAGAGAAAAAAGCATTTATTTTATTTGTCACCGGCTCAATCCAAGTCACCTGAGCTCTATCTGTTAAGCTATCAAACCTCTGGAAATACTCTCGAACAACAGGATGGCTTATCTTGTTTAAGATACTCTGCCGAAAAGTGCGATGAGTTAGAAATCGAGGCAACTCGGTTAAAGTCAACTTTTCCTCAGCCAGGGCAATTAAGGAATTTCTCATCAGGTCTTCCATCCTCACGCCCCAGGAATCAGACCAGATTTTTTTAAAAGCATTGATTAGCTCATTAGCCTGTTCGGCTGCGGAAACACCGGGAATTCCCTCTAAAGGATTAAAAGTTACAGTGAAGTTTGGATCGGTTGGGTCAATCAAGACCACTCTGTCTGAGACTGCTGCATCATTCTGCCCATAGCGAAAGATTAAATAACCCTCTATATCGTCAATCAAATCTCCATGAGGGTCAATCACTCCAAAACCGTTTCTTTTTTCGATGTCCTGCATGATTAGATATTCAAGAAATTTTGTTTTTCCTGTCCCCGTCGCTCCGATTACGTAGAAATGGGTTGATCTATCGGCCTCAGCTATCCTGGCTATCTGGTATTCTTGTTTATTTTCAGACCAGTAAAGGCCGAGCTTTAATGTATCAGGATAATAATCAACGGAGGGCTCGAGTGATTCGAATTTTTCTGGTAAATTCTCTTTTGCCGGATTTGTCTTAAATTCCTTTTTTCTCGACTTTCTAAACAGACCCATCATCAGTGGCCCATTAATTTAAAAATTTAATATTTATGAAATCCCCAAAAATCCTCTTGACCTTCGGTCGACTTTGGAAGGATCCTGCCCCATCTCCAGCATCAGCTTATCTACTGCATCCTGCACGCATTTATGAACACACGTGACATAGGCTGTAAGGTCCTGCCTATTGAATAGATCAAGATCATCCAGGCCTATTATCTTTCTCGTTCCCGGCAGCAATGACGCTATGGTCTGCCATATATCAGGCATATAGGTTAGATACCAGGAAACAAAAAGGCTGTCTCCATAGTCAATAGCATTGACATAAATTTTAAAGCTTCCGAGCTTTAGACTCCGGCGATCTGTAATTTTTAGGAATTCCCTGGTTTCACCAAAGGCAGCGGGCGTAAGTCGCGGCCCAACTTTTTCCTCTTTCATTTCAATGGTGGAAACCTTTCTGGCATTAATTGAATCTTTCGCAGTAGAAATAACCTTATCTCCCCGGCCTTGCGCCCCTGTGATAAAAACAGACCAATCCTCAAGGATTTTGGCTTTTTGGACAACAACGGCAATAATGGCCAGAAGAACTACTAATACTAAGAAGAGGATGAAAGACTTTCTGGCAATAAAAAGTGAAACCAAAGCCAAGAGCAGAAAAAAGTTAAAAGCTGCTTTTAACATTTTCGCCCTCCCCAAAGAACTTCAATAATAAAAGAAGAAAAACTCTCTTCCATTATTTATAAAGCAAAATATGTGCCGAACGAAGAATTTATTTTACCTTTCCCTTATGAGATTTTACTAGAAATTCTGCAAAAAATGCAAGAAAAAATTTATGCCTTCCAAAATTCCTTAGGCCCATTGTGAAAAGCAAGCTCGTTCCTTATCTTTTTCATCTCTGATATCGCTACCGCATCACTCTAATTTTTGCCGCGAGACCCTTTTACGAAAAACATAACCTCTTCATTGTAAAAGGAGTTCGGCTAAGCCGAGCTTGACTGGGACCAGGCGGCGTCTTTTCCACCATATTATACACGAAGAATGTGCCAAACATAGTCACATAAAAGCGGGCTTATTCATATTTCCGTACATCTTCCTTGTTTTGAGGCAGCCTGATTATCCAATACCCCTTTGTCATCTATATAAAAAAGAAACATCTAGAAAAAAATCGCCCATCATCTAAATTAGGATGTGGTGAGGACGGCATCTTGAATCATCAATTATTTGTTCAGCGTTTGTGAAAAAAATCAAAATAAAACTTGTCAATTTCAGACGGATTAATGTCTTTAAGCTTAAAATCTTCTGATGTAATTGGATGCGAGTAAAGAGCAATAAACTTTAATGCCATCTCATGGAAAATTGAACTTGCTTCATAAGCAGTTCCCCATCCAAAGTATGGGCATAAATCACATTCAGGACACGTAGACATATCTCTATCTTTGTCATTACAATCTCTAACGAATCTTTTTTGGAATTCGCCAGATATTATATTTATGATGTTATTAATTCTTTTTGTATTTGCATAAGCTTTTGCTCTGGGACGCCACCAATCCACAAAATCGTTAATATTAATATGGATCAATGTTTTAGGCAATTTATTTTTGATCTCCTTCGGAGGCTTGGAAGGACTCAAAACGATTAAAATATTCACTTCTTTAAAACGTTCATCTTCATGATGCTTATGTGACATATATGATTGATAATCTCTCTCTACTTCTATTACAACTTTTTTACCTTTATATATGCCCTTAAAATCGGGTCCCTCCTCAAATGGTCCTTCAATATTAGAAAAACCTAATTTTAGGTAATTGTCTTTAATATATTCTTGAATCCAATATTCCCTTATATCACCATCTTCCGCACGCTCATAGGCATTCTTATCTTTTGGAACAGAATTTTTATCGAAAAAGTCTAAAGAACTATGCTCCAATGTGAATGTATTAAGAGTTCCACAATGGGGACACTTTGCAGTCCAAATCGGATGCCACAGTGTACCCGTATTCTCTATCTCACCTTCATTATACCTGTGAACCTTTTGGCATTTTTTACATATTATTATTATGCCCATTTTCGTCGCCTCTTTATAGAAATAATTTTATATCCTTTAATTCTGGAACAATGAAGAGGCAAGGAATAGTTTGATCGCCGACTTAAGGTTCTCACTTTTCATTTTTATAAAGAAACTTGGCCATCTTGTCATAAATTTTCTTTTCAACCTCTTCGTGTTCTTTATTTAGCGCTACCTCCTGCAAAAGTCCTCTTACCCCCTGGTCATACTTAAGAAGTCTGATTGATGAAGTTACTCTGATATTTGAATCAACTTTTTCAAAGAAAAGATTGATAGCATAATCGATATAAGGCCATTCTTTATGCTCCGCTATTAGGTTCCCTGATTGTTTATCTGTCGTAGTAATTGTAAATTTGCTTTCCATCAAAGCTTTGACTGCGGCTGCCCAAACGTCATCAGAAGTACTTCCTGTAAAATTGCAAGTGCCCACCCCTTTTTTGAATGTGTATTTATATGGCTTTTCTTCGGTCTGAGCATATTGAGCTAAACAAATAATTAAAAGAATCACTACTCCGATGAAAAATCTCTTTTTCATGATATACCTCCTTATGACCATTTTATAATTTATTATTGTATAAATTAATCTCCAAAAAGTGAAGCTATTGATTTGACAGATCTAAAATCTACCTGATAAGGATTCGCTGCCTCACGAGAAAATCTTTGCGAAAGTTATCTGATTTTAGCCTCTCTGAGAGCCTAATAAGTAGGGGAAAAATATCTTTCAGTGTAGGCAAATATTAAAAGTCAAATGGAGTGGAAAATAAAATACCAAACACTGATTCCATGAGTAACTTTATTCCGAGCACCTAAACAAGAAAAAAATGCCCAAATTTTCTAGTAGATCCTTATGTGAGGCAATGAATATGCTTTAGCATAGATCCTTGGATGAGGCAATAAAGATATAAATGTCTAAATATCCAATGTCCCTTGACGATCACCAAGCTTTTTATATAGAGCCACCATTACCATCTTTGGCTTCCTTCCTATTGCCGCTAACAAAAAGAATCACGTCTAACATAGATCCCATTAATCAGTCTTTGACAGGCTTTATTTACGATAGGTGCAGTATTCCAGTTAATATAAGAGAAAATTGAGCGTAATCATGATAGAAGAGGGATTTTTCCCTGCATAGTCAGTTTGATTTGAGCCACCACTCCCTAAGATCCCTGAAATTTCGATATAAAAGTGGGGAGAGCTTTCATAGCCTATCCCACAATAGAAGCCTGAACCTATCCACGACTCACTAAAATAGGTAGTTTGTAATGGAGTCCAAAAAGATCCGCCAATTCCTCCGCTGATAAAAAAACAGGGCGCGGTAGGCTTAAAGAAGTATTTAAGCCCCACAAAGGTAATACCAGTTAGTGTGGTTTGAGAAGAACCCCAAACAGGATCTTGAAAGCTAAACCAGACGACCTTGTTTGAATATAAAATTAGAAGTCGATCTGATACACCAAGGCCGATTTTGAAATCGGTAGCCATCCCCAGAGTGCTCTTAGAATAAGGATAATAATCCAACGAATAAGAAGTAAATCCTGGTCCAGCCCCAAAACCAAGGACAAGCCCTTTACGCTTGCTGTCAAAGGCAGATAAATTGCATCGTAAAACTGACAACAAAGAAAAAATTAATAGGAGGGAAAATACCCTTTTTATTTTTTATTATTTACGCCTCCTTAAACTGTACAATACACAAATTAAATCTCAATTCTACGTTAGTAGAACTTTAAAGCCACGCTATCTAATTAGCTAGGCTTATCGGCTATTAAAAAATTCAACATCGTATTTGAATTCAAAATTTGGATAATATTGCTCAAGGCTTCTTACGGACTCTTCCAGAACTTCTTTAGCAGTTTTCTTCCGCTGTGACTTCCTGCCTAAGCTATGCATCCTTTTATTCCAATAAACCATCCTTAATTCCATTTGAGGATCCGGACCCTCAGGAATATGCACTAATTCTTCCTTTACTATTTCTCGCATCTCTTTCGCTTTCCTCGCCATATTTTACTCCTCATCTATCTTTAATTTAGATAGTCAAAATAAAAAAGTCAATATAAAAAAATATCCTCTAACTTCTACTACAATTGCTTTAAACAGCTTATCAACTTTTTAGCCTTTCCTTCATGATGATACTCGTAGAGATTGAGCTAAATTTTTGAAAAAAGCCATGAAAATATTACATAATTTTTCAAATCCCCCGCCGTAACTTCAGACCCATAGGCAGAAAGCTAAAAAATATTTTCCACAGTGAACCGCAGATTCAGTCGCAATATTTACAAACTAGGAGATCTTGCACAAGATTCGGATCCAAAAGCTCAGATTCTAGAGTTTGCTTAGACAAATGCCGATCATCTTCCTGCCGATGATAACTCTGTCCAGCTGGGGGAGTGAACCCTTCTGGCTTTCTAATATTTCCTCGTCATCATCCCCAGCGCCACCGCATCAAACATATTTTCATGATACAATTCTTTCCAGATTCTATCTTGATTTAGATAAACCTTAAGCTCTGGATATTTAGAGGCTATTACTCTGGCCACCTCTTTTTTGCTTGCTCGTCCATTGCCACAAATGGCTTTTTTAACAGTGCTCGGGGCAAAGCCACTTATTTCGAGCCCTTTCCTCTTCGCAACAGCTTTTATTTCATCTACAAAAACATTCAAAAGAGAGGAATTTCTGTTATTGGCAAAAAAGGTTTTTTCATAGATAAGAGTATTTGGTCTGAAATCTTTTATTAACCTTAAGATAATTTTCCTTCCCTCTTTAAGTGTCTCATTGGGATACCTATGTTTTTTGATCGTCTTAACGCCATAATAAATCAGCTTCCCATCATCAAGAAAGGCGATGCCCATTTCTCTTGTGCCCGGATCAATAGCCAAAACCTTTTTGTGATTATTGGACATATTTAAAAACAGATTGAGTCATCCGACTTTTGATTATGCTAATTGCTTCTGGAAGCAGGCTGCACCTAAGGCCACCGCTTCGAACATTCTAATATGATAGGGATTCTTATGAGCTCTTTCTTTTTCAAGTTCATAAGAGAGAAAAGGATAATCAGATACCATTTTCTCTGCCAACGTCTTTTTATTATGTCTTTCATCCCTTAGAAAAATTTCTTCCAGCTCTTTAATTGAATACTCATAAACCTTCATCTTTTTCCTTTTGGCTAAAGATTTTATTTGTGAAACTAAGAGTCCGAGATTCTTTGACGACCGAGAGGGATGAACTTTCTTTAAAACTATTGTATTTAACTCATATAGCTCAACATATTCGCAAATCATATCAATCACTCTATCAATCTTCTTTTTAGACCACTTTCCATCTAAAAGCTTTATCCTCCAATCTAAAAGGTTCCAATCTTGAAAAACTGCGATTCCCAAGTATCTTGTTCCGGGATTAATGCTGATGATTCGAAGAGATTTTTTTAACATGTTGTTTAAGAATGAAATTAAACAAAGAAGCTCGACTCTTTCTAATGTTTTTATCTGGAATTCTCTTTATCCAGCTTAAAGTTTCTCTTATTACAGGTTCAGGAAGCGTCTTGGCATAGTTAAGGTATAAGGGCAAAGACCTCAAATCGTTTACTGCCTCGGCCATATCTAAAGCCAGAAGTTCCTCTCTTGTTTTAGGCTCAAACCCTTTTAAGAAGTCGTCTTTCGCCAAAATATTTTTATTATCGATATCGTTGTTATTTATTTTTGTTCTATTATTATTGTTCATGTCCTCTGATGATACACCTCCTGTATCTCTCTTGTCGCAAGGCTGTAAAGGATCCGGCACATCCGGTCTTAAAAGAAAATAAGAACAATGGCTTTTTAATTTCATAATATCTATCAAACCGAGCTCCTTAAGCTGTTTTATTTTTCGATTAACTGTCATGCGGCTTAATCCTAAGAGCTCGGCTATGGATTGCTGGGAGGGAAAGCAGGTCTGAGTTTTTTGATTGGCATAAGAGGCTAAAACGTTATAAACAGCTATTCCAGACGACCTTAATCGCTTCCCATAAACAGTGATGATTTCTCTATCTATCCAATACCAACCAGGTTTTTCCATACTTCTTAATTTGTTTTTTGTATTTTTATCCATAAAATGAATTATATTGAGGCATTTTAATTAGGCACATTTTGCCTGCCGGAGTTGCTCTTCCCTCTTGACAAGCTCATCCTTCAACATCCTGGTTAAGTTTGGAAACATCGGATCGGCCATCGTCCGATACAGAGCAGCTAACTTAAAAACATTCAGAGTGTTTGGAAGACTTATCCCTTTTTCCCAGCGTGAGATCATACTCGTGCTTCCGACACCAAGAATCCTCGCGGCCTGCCTCTGACTCAAGCCCCGGGCTTTGCGATATCTACGAAGCAAATTGGGAATTCTCTTGATCATTTGCTTTAATCTTAAAAAATGGCCTGGAAGATATAAGAAGGGAGAATTTGCTTATTTAGGTTAATTTGAGATGAAATTGTGGATAAATGTTGAAATTATAAAAAACCACCAACAGAACTGTTGGTGGCTATGTTTATTTTGAAACTCATAGGCCAGAGGGGTTGTAAACAAAACTCAGCTACCAGAATGACAGTTCCTGGAAATTAATCTAATAGTCTTCATTTTCTGTGGGTTTTGAAGTGTCTGATTTACTTTGAATTTATAATTCTAACCCCAATGCTGGCTTAATAATAACCTAAAATTAAATTTTGTCAAGAGTATCAAAAGGCGCATAATATGTGGCCAAGAGTGTTGTTTTTTCTTATTTGAATTTCACCTTGTGCTGGATTCTTAATGATCCTTCCTGGGTTAAAGTCGAAAAATACCTCAAGACCATGGAAATCGAGGAGTGCCCTAAATGGTATTGAAGAGCTTTAGGATTTCCTGTCTGCCTCAGTCTTTCGATAGCGTCAGAATGCCTTAAAAGATGAGGAAAGACTCTCTTCTCAAGGCCTGCTGTGCTTGCAGCCTCCTTAATTATCTGCCAGCCTCTGATTCGGTGAAAGGGAAAGAACTTATGTTGAGAATCCAGGCCCCTTTTACGAGCATAAGTCATAAGTTTCTTTGCCAGACTTTCTGGGCAAGAGACAAGTCTTTGTTTCCTGCCTTTGCCGAGAATGTCCAAAACCGGCTTGCCTTCAAACTGACCAAATTTAGCAGGGGTCAAAGACAGCGCCTCAGATATTCTTAGGCCAGTTTGAAATAAGAGCTGAATGAGTAAGACGTCTCTCTCTCTATTTCTTCCCTTTTTTGCTCCTTCAGAAAGGCGCTTGACCTCTTCTCGAGAAAGATAAGATACAATCCGGACCGAGGTTCCCTGTAAATTGTTCTTGTAGTTTGCTTCCCCTTTTTTCATATCTTCTCACAAAAAACTCTCGACTTTTAACCGCACTTATGGTAGAAAGCGAACTAATAACTGAACAAAAGGAATATTTTTGTTCAATTTATTCAGAGACGGGTTGTTGAGAAGTGATTATTTAGCGAAGTAGTTACCTTCTTTCTTAAGTTTAGATTACGATGGATAGCCCGAAGTTCAATATTATGCGTACCCAGCAGTTACTTAGCACAGTTTGGGCGTAGAAAGCTGCTAAAGATGGCATTTTGACATATTATCTTTATATGATAGGAAGTTTCGCCTCTGGTCCTTATAGGATCGGAAGCTAAAAGAAGCCGTTACTTGAAAAAGGAGAGTGTTATGGCAAAATTCGGATTCAAAGAAATTACTCCGGCTAACCTGCTAGAGCGCGATCCCGTCCTGATTGGATTCGTTAAATTATCTTCAAATGGCCAAAGCAGGATCCTCACCATAGATGACTACCTAAGTTACATTTTCACTCCATGCCTTCTTGAAGTTGTGCCACGGGATGTGCAGGCTTTATTCGAGGTAGCTCGAGGCGCAATGGCCTATGGCTATTTTTTCTACCCTCTCTTTACTCTCGCTATGGAGCAATTGTTCAGAGTAGCTGAAGCCGCGGTGGCACACAAGTACACGGCCTTGGGAGCTCCAAAATCAACAAGAAACTTTAAGGGAAGAATTGATCGGCTCGTTGATGAAGGAATAATCCCGAGAGCCGAGGTGGGATTATGGGACGCTATCCGTGAACTGCGAAATATGGCATCTCATCCTGAGAGACAAATGGTCGGTCTGCCCAATATGGCAATTGGGATTTTGGAACGTGTTGCCTCGCAAATTAATTCTTTGTTCAATAGCAAACCAATACAGCCAGATACAGAGTAGTCGGCAGACGCTGTGCCCTTTGAAAATGAGTACAGGTGGTTAATATGAACCCGTCAGTCCGTTTATACGTCAAAATAATATGAAGACAATGCTTCAAGCTTCTTCCCGATAAGGAATCAAAATTAAGTATAAAGATTTAGCGAGTCATTAGCCTAGCTTATAATCTGATAATTAGCTGGAGTATTTCTCTATAAGAGCAATTTATTCCCGCTTATTTCTATTTCTCATTTCTTTTATTCTTAAAATGAAATGAGATTAGACGACGTTTTTGTAAAAGAATTCAAGGAAGCCTACGAGAAAGAATATGGAGAATCGATAACGGATAAAGAAGCCAGAGAGAAATTTTTTCGTCTGGTGAATTTGCTAAGGACTATCATATACGGAGCGCCACACAATAAACCGGAGGATCATCCTTCCGGGCCTTCTTCGGTTGACAAATCCGATTTTAATGCTAATCTAAAAGATTAAGTCATCTCGTTGGCTTTCAGGTCAAGGAATAAGCTAATTCCGAAGCCTGAAAACTACAATCCTATGCCGCAATATGTTATCTACTGCCGAAAATCAACCGAATCCGAAGAAAAACAAGTCCTTTCCATCGACTCCCAAATCAAGGAATTGGAGGAGTTCAGCAAGAGAATGAATCTTAAAATATCTGCCGTCCTGACGGAGTCCAAATCCGCTAAATCGCCCGGAAGACCTGTTTTCAATGATATGATGAAAAAGCTCTATAAAGGCCAATACACCGGCGTTGTCTGCTGGAAGCTGGACCGGCTGGCTCGCAACCCTATAGACGGCTCTTCTTTAGTCTGGGCTCTGGATCAAGGGAAGATCAAGGAAATCCTGACGCCTCATGGCACTTTTAAGAACAACAGCAATGATAAACTCATGATGCAGATCGAATTTGGCATGGCCAAGAAGTATGTCGATGACCTTAGTGACAACGTTAAAAGAGGCCTCCGGGCTAAGCTTGAAAAAGGCTGGCTTCCGGCTCTTCCGCCTTTAGGATACTTAAATGAGCCCAAAGAACGGACTATCGTAAAAGACCCAGAACGCTTTTCTCTAATACGGCAAGCCTGGGATCTCTTGTTTCAAGGCCATTCACCTTCCAAAATACTCAAGATTCTAAATGACCAGTGGGGTTTCCGAACCAGATTGCGAAATAAAACAGGCGGCAAGCCCTTGAGCCTGAGCGGACTCTATAAAATCTTCGGAAACCCGTTCTATTACGGCCTTATTGAACGAAAAGAAGGCGTCTATGCCGGAAAACACGATCCCATGATCACTGAAGATGAATACTGGAAAGCTCAGGAAATTCTGGGAAGACCTGGAAGGCCAAGGCCAAAGAAACATAATTTCGCCTTTACCGGTCTCATACGATGCGGGGAGTGCGGCTCTATGATTACAGCTGAGGAGAAGGTGAACCGCTACGGGTCTCACTATATCTATTATCACTGCACGAAGAAGAAAATCGGTGTCTCTTGCCATCAAAAATACATCAACCTCACAGATCTTGAGAAACAGATTATAGCCATTCTTCACAAAATCCATGTGCCCCAGAAGCTTCTCGATCTAGCCCTAAATTATCTTAAAGAAGAAGCTAAGGAAGAGAGCAAGAAAAATGAGGAGATTCGCCGGTCTCGAGAAAAAGCCGTCGCCGACTGCCAAAAAAAGCTCAATAATCTGAATCAGATGAGGTTGAGAGAATTGATCGACGATGAAGAATATATAAAAGAAAAGAGATCCCTCTTAGCAGAGAAAGCCTCTTTGGAAACGAATCAAAGCGACCTTGGAAGAAAATCTCCCATTGATCTTGCTAAGGAAACCTTCATTTTCGCTGCGGAAGCCCTATCTCGTTATCAAAACGGCACTTTAGAGGATAAACGATCAATTCTTCAGAATCTCGGCTCGAACTTTTTTCTCAAAGACAAAATACTCACTATTCAAGCCAAAAAACCCTTTCATATTATCGAAAGGGGGCTTCAACACTATGGTGAAGGAAATTCTTCGCTCGAACCCGGGAATAACGGCTCTAAATCTAACGATATCGAGCGCCGCACTCCCGATTTTGAATCCTGGTGCACCACCGTAGAGGACGTTAGAACTTTTTACGAAATTCTTCAGGAATCGAAAAAATGTGATTATTATCATTCTAACTAGGAATAATTTTTATACAAGGGAAGAGAATTTGCTTAATTTTGTTAATTTTCGGAAAATATAAAGGAAGTTTTAAATTGCAACAAAGAAAAAAGGACTACCCACGACAATGGATAGCCCTTTATGTTTAAGTTTTAAGATTCACCGCGGGAGAAACGCCGAGACCGAACCATAGACGTCCATGTCATCGTCTATCCAGCGGGCGGAAAACTCAATCCTGTCGCAACAGAACTGAAAACATGGTACAGCACTAAAATCGCCATTGGCGTGTGGAGCGAACTCGTCTCCTGCACAATCAATCCAGAGGTCATCAAAGTGCTGGAGGCGCTCCGGATGCGTCAAGATCATTATCCCTACTGCGAATGCGCCAAGGCCGAATTCCTTAGAGTTCATAACCTTACGCGCCTGACGAACAGAACGGCCGCGGTGACGAAGACCGAACTGAGCGGCGACTACGAGAATATCATGATCCTTCTGCTGGACTTCCAGTCTCTGAAACATCTTGGCAGTTTTGGCATTTTGGCGGAGGTGCTCAAGATCGAGCTGGCCTTTCAGGTAGTTATGGAACTTGCCACTTTGGGTCTGTTTGATCAGATCAAGTACCTTCTGAATCGCTCCGCCATAGGTCTCATCAATTGTCTGCCACCTTGGAATAGCAAACCATCCTTCAGCATTTTTAGGAAGCTGCTGATTAGCGATATTTTTGTTAGCGAAGTCGATATCCGGGAACAACTGCCGCAGAATCTTAGTCTGCTGAGAAATGCTCTTGGGCTTGTAACCCGAAGGATACCCCTTGTAACCTGAAAGATGTCTAAAGATGGACTCGATATCCTCATCTGTGATCAATGTTTTTGACATTGTCATCACCTCCTTTCTTTAAAATGCCGAGCCCTCTTCGGCTAGAGACTCGTCTCCCCATGAGACGAGTACTTAAGAAGCTAAGGGAAACATACCTTCCTAGGCACTCGTCTCATAGCAGTAGAATCTTGAAAAGTGGGTTTTTAAAGAACGCTTTAATATTTATCCCAAATTTCTAAGGAGCTGAAACATAGACATACATTAAGAAAAGAAAAAGCTCTAGGATACTGGGCGAAGAAAATACTCAGATACAGAATAATTTAGATGCTAATTTTTGACCTAAATGGCGAAAATGGAGATCTTCAATTTTTAGGAATTATCATTTTTGATTTATTATAATATTTCGATAGAATAAGTCAAGAGCGCGGTGGCTCTATTCAAGTTTACGTTTTCTAGTCAACATCTTCGCAATACCTCCATTGAAGTTCTCATTTATAAAGCCATATACTGTCTCTTATTATTGTAGTATAAATAAATTTGGGTTTGTATTTGATAGGATTTAAAACTCGTGGGAATTCTTAAGAGGTATTTATCTTGAAAAGTTGTATTGAATCTTTCTAAACGACCATCCATCAGAAGATGTTCTTATTCTCGGACGCCTATCAGATAAACTATTCTCTAGTATTCTCCTAGTGGACCATTTGGAGAATCCAGAGTCTTGGTTTGCTTGCAAAGAAGAAAAATGAAAAGGAGTTAATAGCCTGGCATGTCTTACAAACCTAAAGCTTCGATGAATATCGATATTAATATTTAGCAAATCATAGACCGTCTGCAGAAGACATCAATTAAAGTGTAGATATAAAGGCGAATATCAATCGGTGCATAAAGAATGATATCAATTTATATGAGTATTTCCGGTCTTTCCGGAATTGGTCTTGTTGGATATTGATGCCATTACTTCCATTAAGAATGATAAACCAGGTTATTTCTCTTTAAGGTTCCTTTAACTGAAAATAAAGATACTTTATCCATCTTTTAAAAGAAAATGATGAACGACTTCAGAGCATCTCTGATATTGGTATCGATACTCAATAATTTTATCTTTGTCTCTTCTGATAGTTCCTGAGAATAATGATAAGACAGGCAAGACAACGCGGGAATAGTTCTGAAATTAGATTAATTAACTTTTAAAAACCAACGACTGACTGTCTAGAGATAAGCCCCGATATATCTGGCTACTTTTCTCATTGGCCAACCAGATCGCACTAAATTAACTATTTGCACTCGCCGTTTGGGAAAATGGTGATTTGTTGTATATGTCATATGCATAAACTTTATCTCATCTAGATGTTGCTAAGCTATTAACCTATTACAAGATCTTGACTTACAAAAAATTATGTGATAAAAAAATTTTCTAAAATATGATATATTTCGATTTTTTAAATTTTTCGGCAGATCCTTATTTAGCGCACGCTCATAAGGTTATATGCTCATTAAAATTCATTATTTGCAAATAGATATTCACATATCGAAGTTTATAAGCACAGGAGAGAAAAGTGACAACCATAAAAGTTTCTTTTGAACTAGAGGAATCTATCTTTAAATCTATTAGTATGCGGTTTCCTGACATATCAGATAAGGAAAAACTCGTATCAGCATTAGCAAAACTCGCAATTTGTGAATGGGAACTCTGGTTCTCTGCCCGGCTAAGGCCTAAGAGCATTTCTGCCTTAAATCAAGAAAGAATCCAAATGATTTACCAAAATCCCAGCATTTATCTTGGCAAACAAGTTACTAGAGGAGTTTTGTTTAATCAATTCAACCTCCCCTACGGAGAAGCGGCATATTTAGAACGAGTCTTTGTTGAAAAAGATACTCCCGAATTAAGGAACAGGTCGCTCAGAAAACTAATTAAGGACTTAGAATCTCAAATAAGAGAATGGGAAAAGGATAAGAAACATAAGCAAGATCAAGGATTCACAATCGAGGTAGATAAGTTGGGCCGATACATTGTTCAATCAATCATGCAAAAAGTCAAGGAAGAAGGGAGGGAAATGGCTCCTCATGAAACTGCCCTTAGCGTTCATGGCTTTTTTAATTACACTTTCAGTAAAAATGAAGCAGAAATGATCCTTGAAACCGCAAAAAACTATTTGAAGGTATACGAATGACCTCAGGCGATCTTATTTCTTTGCTGGGGTACTACATAGGTATTTTAGCAATTGCCCTAGCCTTTTTCGCATCGCAAATCGAATCCTGGAAATCAAAAGTTCATGGACTATCAATGGAATGGTCGGAATCAGATCAAAAAGCCGATACCCAGGTTAGGCTAAAGCAAACGGGACAAAAGAATGCTCTAAAATCAAGCAAGCCGCTTTTTTCGATCCTGGCCCCTTTTGTTTTGGGTGTCGTTTTACTATATCTCGGCTATATAGCTTCCCAAAGGACAACATGTGCAAAAGCAAAAGATTTTTTTTATTTTCTCCTTTTACCAGGAATTGGATTGCTTGTCCTTTATCTTGTCTATGGAGTAGCGAGCCTCTGTGCAGGCATCAGAAAGCTAAATAGGCTTTAACGGATATTAATATGGATCTAGATGCGGAGCTTAAGGGGATTATTGGCGAGCGTAATTTTGAATTATTGAAATTGCGTTTTCCAAATTACCAGATGCGGCCTTATCAGATTTTTGCCGTCCAGAAGGTCTTAAAGGTCTTAAATGATAATAAAAATCCTCTCCTTTTGCTTGACCCGGGCCTTGGTAAAACATTAATATCGCAACTCGTTTTTTTAGGTTTGAAGCACTCTAACAATAAGACTACCAAGGCCCTTGTATTAGTACCCAGCAGGTTGCTACGAGATCAACATTTTAAGGCAGCTAAATGGTTCTCAGCTAACGGCAATATTTTGAATATTGATCAAAGTATTTCGAGGGTTCCAACGGCATTAAGAAGGGCTTTTGAACGGGCTAACTGGATTATATCCACGCCCAAACTGCTTTATAACGCTTTAAATAGAGATTATGTTCTTAGAAAATTAATGAAAGATATTTCTATCTGCATAGTGGATGAATTTGATGCCCAGGCTGCAGAGGATGTAGATTCCGAAGGTGAACCAATAGGAAGATTTAGTAAAAATGGCAGAGCTTTAATTGACGAGATAAAAGGGAATAGAACTCAGTTTTTTTGCATGAGCGCAACGCAAAGAACAGCAGCGGAACCTTGGCTGAAAACATTTGATCTAGAAAAAATCGAGGTGGAGAAGGGGCTTATAAATTCTTATTCAGCTTATGCTGTTTTGAATGCAATGCCAATTCATGATAATGATGTTCGTAACCTTGATAACATTATAAGTCTTATAATCATTGACACCCTGAGAAAAATCCGATACCAATTGACGCACCAATTTTTAGTTGATCCCGAAATCGATGCAGATCGTCTTATTAGGCAAGCTTCAAAGGTATTTCGAGGAGAACGCGATACTATTTATTTTCCATCGCCCATTAAGCGCTACGTTCATATTTTACCGGGGCAAAGAATAGATAGGCTTATTAGAAGGTTTGCACAAGCCTATGGTCATCAGCTATTTTTATACGAAGGACGTCTTCAAAATATACAAGCACATATTTATCAGAAAATTGCAATCGATAATTTAACATTAAAACCAAAAAAGGTTTTTTCCGTTGGCGAGGTAGAATATTCAAGGGGGGCAACTGCTACACGAAAAATCAACTCTCTGGTTAAGCTAATAAAAAGCAGAAATAATCAACGCTGCTTGGTATTGGTTAGAAATACCGATATTAATAAATATATTTCGGAAACTTTATCAGATAAAGGGATAAGATCATGCTCGCTTATTGGGGATATGAGTGATAAGGAACGACGGGAATCGCTTTCACTTTTTGAAAAAGGAAGCGCAAGAGTACTAGTTGCTAATAGAGAACTCGGAGGCCGTGGTTTTGATTTGCCGTCGGCCAGATATGCCGTATTTATAAGTCCAAAAAGGTCAGAAGAAACGATGTGGCAAGAAATGCTACGAATAAGAAGCTTTAAAAAGAAACCAAAGCATGTATATGTTTATTATTTTTCAGGGACGAGAGAAGAAAATAAAATGTTGGCTTTTTTAGAAATAGCTACATCATATCCCCAAAAATATAGGGTAATCAACCAACGTAAAGTGCTTGCATTACCTGCGACTCTATAGGCTCTTTTACTTTGGCACGAGCTACTATTTATACATAGTCCGTAATCTGAGTCGCAGCAAATTCCGCATCGCATGTATGTTGCGCTATGTTTCTGGAGGCATAAAATATCCTTTGATTGGCATTCATAGTTGGTTGATTGAGCTTCCCCCAGAAACTTATATGTTATCTCAAAGAGGAAATAAAGCACTAGGAAGAGAAAGGAAAAGTTGATATTTGGTAAAAAGGCTATAGAATCTTCTCAGGTGGTTTGGAGTTTATCTACCAACAAAAAATGAGAAGTCGGACACGGCTGTCTCTTTGTCCAGAATGTTGGCCCAAACTGCACGAGGAAAGTGCCTGTTAAGGAAATTGAAGGTCCCGAAAATCGGGGGTCTCTCATGAAGAGTAAGTATGGCGTCTTGTGCAGAAGAGCATCACTTCAAAATCTGCCTACAAAAAGAGGAGGTGTGCTATGGAAGTATTGAATATAGGCGTGGATCTTGGGGTGACGGCCAAGCATCATGCTGAGGTCGTCAATAGGTGAGGGTACAAAGATTTGCTCATCGGTCAGCTTCCCAGAGACAAAAGAAGGATTTGATATGTTGAGAGAGAATGTAGCTAAACAAGGTGGCCAGGGGACAAAGTTGAGGTTTATATGTGAACCGACGTCTATGTCCTGGTTTCCATTGGCAGTATATGCCAGGAGGCATGGTGATGAAATAATGAGAGTAAAGGCCCAAAAATCCCATGCTTTAAGAAAATATTATTCCAGACATAGTAAGAACGATAAGTTGGATGCTAGGGTCCTGGCCATGATGCCTGTTGTAGACAAGGGATCAGTTGAAGAACTATATCTGCCTGATAGGCTGACAAATGCCCTGGACAGGCGATGCCGACAGAGGGAAAAGATTTCAAAGGAGATAGCTTCCCTAAAGACACGGATTAAATCTCTATATCAATGGCTGATGTCCGCCCTAATGGACAAAGTTCGAACCTGGATTACGAAGAATTTTAAAGACTTTTATATTTGTTCAATTAAAGGAAGTGCCAGTAAGCCTCTCTTGTTTCTGATTCAATAGTTATAATTTTTTCCTCTTTTCTAAAATCATTGTTGATTTCTTCAATCTCATGTTTGATATCAGCTAATTTCTTTTTATCGCTGATTAAGCCTTGCATCCCAATTTTCTAAATTTGCTCACAAACCTTTCTCATTTTATGAACTCGGTCAGTATGGTTTTTATCGTAGAAAACAGCGCTTTGAGATGCCTCTTTCATTTTGAAATAAAAATCCCAAAATATCTGCCAATCTTGATATTTCTCGCTAAAAACGCTAAGCAGATCCATAACTTGATTACCATATCTGAAAAAATGCTCATAAGTATTTACTTTTCTTATCCAATATTCTCGTCTTTTCTCCCTCCAAATTTGTAAGATTAGCGTAAAGCAAGAATTATATAAGGAGACCCGATTAAAAAGAGATTGAGACCATCATCCATTTAAACCTCCTTTTTACTAACTCAGCAAAAAACATGGCTCTACTTCTGTAATACAAAAGCGATATGTTTTACAGGATATCGCCAGTTACCATCAATATTTTTTTCAGCAATAACTCTGACCTTTAAATTTTGAAATATCGCAAGCCATTCCTCTTTTCTTTTAAACATAAAAGGTGTTTTTACCTTGGGATTATATTTTTTATTAGAATAATAATCAAAAATTTTTGCTAAAAGTTTATTAAAAAAATTAGTGTATGTATCTTCAAAAATTATTATCTTTCCTTTTGAAACACGCCTTGCCTCTTTTGATACCTCAATAGGATCATCGCAATGATGAAGTGTATAAATTAATAAAACGGCATCGAAAGTATTGTCTTCATATGGAATCTTTTTGCCATCATACATTAAAAACGGCACATCGGTTTGATGCTCATTCACCACATCGAGACAGATGATATTTACTCCCAATAAATCTCTCATATGTTTCGCAACCCAGCCAGTACCGCTTCCTATATCAAGAACGTAATCTTTTTTACTAAGATATTTTTTGCAAAAATTTATTATCTCAAGAGATCGGGCGTCTACCATATAATTATCTTGTGGAAAATTTTGTTGGCGAATCGAGTTTTAAAAATTCAATGGTTAATATTGTATCTTTTCGTGATAAACATACCTCATCATTTGATAAATTATCCAGCATTCCGTAAATTTTCCAGTTATAGCCAGGGTCAATTGGAGGTTGTGCCGCCAACATAATTCCTTTCCTAATAAAATCAGTTTTAAGTAATAGGCCCGCAAGGTCATTAGGCATGTTAATCAATTCCTTTGAAATTACAAAACAAAGCCCATTTGGTGGAATCACAATATCCTCATCTTCAGATAAACTTCGAATCATATCTTTTACATTTTTCTTTTTGGGATCATAAAGATAACAGTGGCTCTCAATTGAAATATCATAGCTTGAGGCTTGAAAATTCTCTTCGATATATCCTTCTATGAGAGGTGGAGTTTGTGCGTATAATGCTTTTAAAAATTTGGATCACAGTATTGACATTAGATGAGATGCCTCACCTAAAATTTTTCTTAAATTATTGTATCCCCTTAATTTTCCAATTTCAACTTTCCAGTTTCAAAAGGAAACAGATGCTCTGCTTCTTTATTTAGTTTTGAGAGGAACTATTGGCTGCTGCGCCAAGCATGGCACCCCACCTTGGAAAATGTTAAAACTTTTTACGAAGCAGAGCAAGAAGTTGGAACGTAGAATGATGTGCCACAGATAGGGCTTTTATACCCTTACCTCAATAATCCGATTGGCATCAGCGCTCTTCTGGCTGGCGATGATTTCCTGTGTCCAAATATTTCTGATAATCTATTGTAAATTCTATCGGGAACTTCCATGCCCTCTTCTTCTTTGGATAGATGCCTACCATGCCAATCGCTGCCGGCTGTTAGAATGAGATTATATTTCTCTGCCGTCTTCTTTAAGATATCAATAATGCCGG
>Ga0207433_10004915_pt1 | contig 24248 bp, 23 predicted proteins | sample YelNatPaOPGAMG01_FD_187559 | JGI IMG/M metagenome (GOLD analysis project Ga0207433, IMG submission 187559) | Hot spring thermophilic microbial communities from Obsidian Pool, Yellowstone National Park, USA - OP-RAMG-01 (SPAdes) (version 3) | ecosystem: Environmental > Aquatic > Thermal springs... | reverse complement strand
CCCTTATGCAGATGGCGAAAACGGCCTCCGCAGTCGGTAAATTCCACTCCGCAAAGGTTCCCTATATAGCGGTTCTGACAAATCCCACAATGGCGGGAGTATTAGCTTCATTTGCTTCCTTGGGCGATGTGAATATAGCAGAACCAGGTGCTTTGATTGGTTTCACTGGTCCGAGAGTGATTGAACAGACCTTAAAGATAAAGCTCCCTCCCGATTTCCAATCCTCCGAGTTTCAATTGGAACATGGATTCTTGGATATGGTAGTTCCTCGTAAGGACTTGAGGGAAACGATAATTCGCCTCCTTCGTTTCTTCCTGCAGAAAACCAAACCTAAGGAAAAACCTCCCATAACCCCGCCTTCCCTTTCCCCTGAGGATATCCCTCTCCTTCCCGAGTTCGAGCGTCCCATCGCTGAGGTTATGTTGAAATTGCAGAAGCTTGAGAATCTCGCCATTGATGAGAAGTTAAACAGGAGAGAGGAGATAGAGGAGTTAAAAAGGAAAGCAGAGGAATTAACCCGCAAAGCCTATCGCAATCTAACCCGTTGGCAGAAGGTGCAAGTTGCTCGCCATCCCCTTCGTCCCTACACTCTTGATTACGCGGAATTGATATTTGATGATTTCATAGAACTGCACGGCGATAGACTTATGGGAGATGACCCGGCAATCGTCGGTGGGTTGGCGAGCCTTAATGGTCAAACAGTTGTTTTCATAGGGCATCAAAAGGGCAGGACGACAAAGGAAAGGCGCTGGCGAAATTTCGGCTCAGCTCGTCCAGAGGGCTATCACAAGGCTCTTCGTTTAATGAAGATGGCGGAGAAATTCGGTTTTCCTGTCTTGACATTCTTGGATACGCCCGGAGCAGCTTGCTTAACGGAGGCGGAAGAGAGAGGAATTGCCCAAGCTATAGCGCGCAACTTGCAGGAAATGTCCAAATTGAGGACGCCGATAATAGTTTCAGTGATAGGGGAAGGTGGTTCAGGTGGGGCGATAGGGATTGGCTTGGGCGATAGATTGCTGATGCAGGAGAACGCTTATTATTCAGTTATCTCTCCTGAATCCTGCGCAGCAATAATTTGGAGGGACGCGAAAAGAGCCCCAGAGGCAGCGGAGGCGTTGAAACTGAGCGCTCAAGACCTTTACGAACTTGGGGTGGCGGATGAGATTGTTCCCGAGCCAGAGGGAGGAGCGCATAGGGATTGGGAAAAGAGCGCCCAGCTCCTCAAGGAAGCAATTTTAAGGCACTTAGAGGAGCTCCAGAGCATCCCAATAGACGAGCTCATCCAAAAAAGATACGAAAAATACAGCAATTATTGAAGCTCAAAGCTTCTTGGTTAAGACAAGGAATGCCTTACTTTGCGTATTCTATAGCTCTTTTTTCTCTTATGACTACGACTTTTATCTGACCGGGATATTCCATTTCCTGCTCTATTCTCTTCGCTATGTCCCTGGCGAGAACAGCCGCCTGAGCATCATCTACCTCCTCTGGCTTCACTATCACTCTCACTTCCCTTCCCGCCTGAATGGCAAAGGAGCGCTCAATTCCCGGGAAGGAGGAGACTATCTTCTCTAACTGCTCAAGCCTTCTAAGATATGCCTCCAACATCTCCCTCCTCGCCCCGGGGCGGGCGGCGGAAAGAGCATCCGCCGCTTGAACGAGAACTGATTCTATATATCTCGGCTCCTCCTCACCATGATGAGAAAGAATCGCATTTATCACTTCATCCCTTTCTCCATATCTCCTCGCTACCTTCGCTCCCAATTGAGTGTGAGAACCCTCCTCATCAAGCGCCTTCCCTATGTCGTGAAGCAAGCCTGCTCGCCTCGCTATGTTGGCGTTAACGCCCAACTCCTCAGCCATCTGTCCCGCTATGAAAGCCACTTCGAGGGAATGAGCGAGCACATTTTGTCCGTAGGAAGTGCGATATTTCAATCTTCCCAACAGCCTTATCATCTCGGGATGAAGCCCCATAACCTTCGCCTTCTCCATCGCTTCCTCTCCCGCCCTTATTATCTCATCTTCCACCTCTCTCCTCGCCTTCGCCACCATTTCCTCAATCTTGGCAGGATGTATCCTCCCATCAATTATAAGCTTTTCAAGGGCTATTCTAGCTATTTCTCTCCTCACAGGGTCGAAGGAAGAGATGACCACAACCTCAGGAGTATCATCTATGAGGAGGTCAACGCCGGTGAGGCTCTCAAATGTGCGGATATTTCGTCCCTCCCTACCTATTATCTTCCCTTTCACATCATCGCTGGGGAGACTGACAGTTGTTACCGTTATCTCCTGCGCCATATCCACAGCGCATTTCTGAATAGCTCCCGCTATAATCTCCCTTGCCCTCGCCTCCGAAATCTCCCTTACCCTCTTCTCCGCCTCCGCTACCCTTTGGGCAATCTCCTGCGCCAATTCCTCCTCGGTTCTCTTTAGAATAATCTCCCTTGCTTCCTCTGGCGATAAATTGGCTATTCTCTCCAATTCCTCTTTTTGCTGTTTTACGAGCTGTTCAGCCTTTGCCTGCAGCTCCTCAATGAGTTTCTCCCGGGCAGCGATTTGCTTCTCCCTTCTATCCAGAGCCTCAATCCTTCTCTCCAGTCTTTCCTGCTCCTGAAGAAGCCGATTTTCCCTTTTGCTTAGTTCTCTCCTCTGCTGCTGAAGGCTTTGCTCTATCTCGCTCTTGAATCTATGCGCCTCCTCCTTAGCTTCAAGAAGCGCTTCCCTTTTCAGAGAATCTGCTTTCTTCCTCGCTTCCTCAAGGAGTTCCTCCGCTTTCCTCTCCTTTTCTTTAGCCCTTTTTATCGTTTTTTGATAAATATAGTAAATTGCTATGGGCAAGGAAACCCATAATATTAGGCTTATTATCAAAGACCACATTTATAACACCTCCCTTTTTAAGGGGAGGGAAAGAGAAACCTCAGAGCTTTTTCAACAATCTCCCAGCTAAAGCCCCTCCTGAGGAGAAAGGAAGCAAGCTTTTCCCTCCGATGAGGGTCATCAGGAGAAATAGACGCAAGACGACGGCGCCCAATCTCAAGGGCGCTATTCAATTCCTCCTCTTCCGAAAGCAAGCTAACCGCTTGCCTCGCGGTCTCTCCCTCCACTCCCTTCTTTAAAAGCTCTCTGAAAAGGCGAATTCTCCCGTATCTTTCCTTCCTCCCCTCCACCCACTGGCGGGCGAAACGAGAGTCGTTCAATAGACCCTCCTGCTTTAACCATAATATCGCTTCCTCCGCCGTCTTTTCGTCTATTCCCTTCTCTTTGAGCTTTTCTCTTGCTTCCTTCTCCGTTCTATCGCGGAAGGAGAAAAATCGCAATAAAATCTCCTTTGCTTTGAGGAGCTCGCTTATTCTTTATGCCTCCTTTCAAAGAAATATGTATTGCAAATCTTGCTAAAGGAGGATGTTCTCTTTCCTATCCCCTTTTATTTTTAATTATACATATTCTTTCCTAATTAGACAAGATGATGTATAATCACCTAACATTTTAGACTCCTTCTAATTCTCTATCCTCTTCATTGTAACTACGAGGATAGAGGCAAAGAAGCAATCGATGCTTTTGTCATTGCGAGCCTGAACGCTTTAGCGTTCAGGCTCGCAATCTCTTATTTTATGGAATGTATCATAATCCCTCCTCGAAAACTAAGAGATTGGCTTTCGCCAACACTGTTCGCAAAACTTTGGTTTGCGGACCGAGATTGCCACGCCTCCCTTACGGGAGGCTCGCAATGACAATCCCTCTGTCATTGCGAGGAGCGAAGCGACGAAGCAATCTCGTTTACAAACCCTTTGGGTTTGTAAATGTGTTGGCGAAGCCAATCTCGTATTTAGATTGCCACGCCCGCCTTACGGCGGGCTCGCAATGACAAGTAGTGCGCCTTGATAATATGAGATTGCCACGGGCTCCCTTACAGGAGCCCTCGCAATGACAGTCTGTATCCTTCCCTGTGGTAGCACTCACAAGGACAGTCAGTAGCCTTTCCTTCGGAAACCTCCAAATAAATATGTATTGACAATATATTTTTCTCCTCTAAAATACTTAGAGAAAATCTAAAAGGAGGCTAAAAGATTGAAGCTCTCAATAGGTTTTATTGCCTCTGGCTTGATTCTCTGCCTCATTCCCACCCTATCTGCATCCAGGTTGGCGATTTCACTTGATGGGCAATGGGAGTTCGTTAAGGTCTCCTCTCTTGATGAACCACCTCCCGCTTCCGGCTGGCAGACGATAAGCATCCCCGGCACCCTCTACGGCTTCAATTACGAGAGAGCTTGGTTCAGGAGAACGATAGACATCCCCAAGGAATGGAAGGGCTCCCGCATCATCCTCCGCTTCGGTGGAGTGAAATATAATAGCAGGGTGCTTGTCAACGGGAAACATATTGGCGGATGTTTCAATGGCTATGACGCCTTTGAGCTGGACATAACCGATGCTGTTCGCTTCGGTGGGAAGAACGAAATCCTCGTCGGCTGCTATGATTGGACTGGGGTCTTCGTGGGAGAGAAGGTTGATTTCGCCTTAGCGATGGCGAGAAGGAATGTTGAACTCAGAGAGGTTCCCCAAGACAGAATCATCTCTCCAATCGGCGGTCATTTCGCTCAATATGGCATCTGGAACAGCGTTTACCTTCTTTCCGTCCCCAATGTCTACCTCAAGGAAGTCCTCATCAGCCCCTCAATTCGCCAAAACCAGCTCAAAGTGGATGTGAAAATCCAAAATGCGGGAAGTAAGAGCGAGACGATAACTCTAAAGGGAGATATCTATCGCTGGGATGGAAAGGGAAGGGATAAAGCTGGTCAATGGGGAATAAAGGGGAAGCCTATTGCCAGCAAGAGCTCTGGTAAATTTGAGATTCCCGCTGGGGAAACAAGGGAAATAACCCTGATTTATGAGAAGCCTCCCCTTGAGACTTGGACTCCTTACACTCCCGTGCTCTATGTTTTGGAGCTTAAGTTGGAACCGAGCGGTGATGTCCTGAGGGAGCGCTTCGGCTATCGGGAGCTCTGGACGCAGGATGGGGATTTCTATCTCAACGGAAAGAAGGTTCATTTCCTCGCCTCCTCTTGGTGGCCGCCAACCCAAGGCGTAACAAGAGAATTCGTCTTGAGCCAACTCCTTCCCTTGAAGAAGATGAATGCAGTTGCCTTCCGCACCCACACACAACCCTGGCAGGATATCTATTACGAAGTGGCTGATGAGATAGGGCTTATGATGATTCCGGAGGCGGCGATTTGGAACGACGATACGAGCTATCGCGTATTCGACCCCAAATTCTGGGAGAATTATGCCCAGCATCTTCGCTCAATGGTTCATCATCTCTATAACCACGCCTGTGTGGTTATGTGGAGCTTGGAGAACGAGCTCACCGGTTCCAGGGTGAACGAGGGACATCCCGATACCGTGGAGAATTTGGCGAGGATGGGAAGAATCGTTAAGGCTGAGGACCCAACTCGCCCAATAACCTATGAATCCGATGGCGACCCAGGAGGAGTTGCCGATGTGATAGGGATGCATTATCCAAACGAGTTTCCCGAAAGGCGCCTCTGGCCCAACGATGCCTATTGGCTAAACCAACCACGCTATCATTACGGCGGTGGCGGATTCATAGGCAAGCAACCCTTCCTCTGGGACCACAAGAAGCCCCTCTACATAGGAGAGTACCTCTGGGTGCCTATGAGTTCCCCTGCGCCCAATACATTGTTCTTCGGCGATGAAGCCTATAGAGACTTAGCCAGTTATAGGACGAAATCCAAAGCTCTTGCTTGGAGGATGCAGATTTTAGCCTATCGCTATTTCGATGTGAGCGGACATTCCCCCTGGACCGTCATAGAACAGGGAGCGCTTGATGAGACCAATCCCTGCTGGGTGGCGCAGAGGGATATGTATCGTCCATTGGCTGCTTTTCTGAAAGAATACGATTCTCGCTTCTACTCGGGCGAGAGGATAGAGAGGATGGTTTGGATTTTCAACGATACTATGAAGGATTTATCTCGGGTCCATTTCAGATGGTCTCTTTTGGATGGGGATAAGGCTATTGAGCAGGGCGGAGAAACGCTCTCAATGAAGAGCGGGGCAATGGTTGAGAGGAGGATAAACATCCCCTTGCCGAAAGTTGAAACTCGCAGAAAATTGAGATTGAGGTTGACCTTGGATGCCGAGGGAGCTCCCTCTTTCAAGGAGGAATGGGCGATAGAGGTCTTTCCCGCCTTGACGAAGAATATTTTCCCATCAGTTCCCATCTGGCTCTATGACCCCAAGGGTACATTTGCTCCTGCCCTGCGCGAGCTCGGCGTGAATTTCAATTCCCTTGAGAATCTCTCGGATTGGAAGGGAGAGGGAATTCTAATCATCGCTCCCAAAGCTTTGGCTTCCCTGCGGAAGGGAGGAGCTGTTATAGGAAGGGAGGAGGGTGGAAAGATTCTATCCGATATGGTTGAGAGAGGAAGCAAAATCCTCATTTTGGAGCAGGACCTATCAGCCAACGATTGGCTTCCCGTTTCCCTTGATAGGCAATCCTCAACTTTTGCATTTCCCCAGATTTCCCTTCATCCCATTTTAAAGGATATAAAGAATGAGGATTTGCGTTGGTGGAGAGGAGATAACATAGTGAGCGAGAACGAGCCAATTCGTCCTATGCGGGCTGGAGCTTTGGCGCTTGTCGTTACCGGAGCTGGCGATGGTCTATCACACGCACCATTAGTTGAAATCAGGCAAGGTAAGGGAATTTGGCTAATCTGTCAGCTCAAAGTAGCGAGCAAGCTAAAGGGCGAGCCTATGGCGGGATTGCTCCTTGAGAGAATGCTTGAATATCTCGCTAAATATGTCCCTCCTCAAGGGGCAACGCTCGTCTATGCACCTTCTTCCCTTGAAGATAAGTTGAGAGAGATTCGCCTTGATTACCGTCCCCTTAAGAATTGGGATGAGCTCCATTATCCTCAAGTCAATCTCTTCATAATCCAAGGCGGTGGAAGAGAGATAGAGGAAAACATAACTCGTATTAAGGAATTCCTGCAGGCAGGAGGGAAAATCCTTTGGCATAGACCGAAAGAAGATGACCTTTCCCTAATTGAGATGCTCACGGGTCAGAAGATCAGGCTTCAGCCTTATAGGGGTCCGATTTTGCGAAAGGAGGAAGTAAAGGGAGATATTCTGCCATATCTAACGAGAGAGGACCTCTATTGGCTTGGTCCAACGAGGGGGGCTTGGTGGGAGACAGCCCCCTTGGCGATGGATTCAGCCGATGGGATTTTCTCATCCGAGGCGGCATTTGAGAATGCGAAGAGGTATTCGGCAGTTAAAGGCGGCTCGCTTTCCGGAAGAGTGGAGGTTCAGGGGGAGGAACTCGGGTTCTTCAGCGCAGGAAGAGCGGAATGGGAGGTGGATTTCCCCGAGACGGGAGTTTATAACTTCGGCTTGGTGGCGAGGGGAACGCCCTGCTACGGAATCTATCCCCTTGTGGATATTTACCTTGATGGAGAGAGGGTTGGGGTTCTTTATGTCGGCAGCGAGGAGAAAAGAACATATTCCTGTTCGTTCCAAGCGAACAAGGGAAAGCACAAATTGGCTATAGCCTTTGTTAACGATGCCTGGTCTCCTCCCGAGGACCGAAATCTCTGGGTGGAGAGCTTTTTCGTTGCGAAAGGAAAGGGGAGGGGAAATATGGAGGATTTAACATCCCCTTCCGCCCTCCTCTATATTCCCGTTGGTAAGGGAGCTTTGGTTTTGGACTCCCTCAGATGGGATGAGCCGCCGTCGGGAAATGGAATCAAGGCGAGGCGCTTCATAGGAAGCTTACTGAGCGCTTTGGGGGCGAAATCAATTCCGGTAGGCAATATCACTGTCTTGAAGGCGGAGATGTTAAAACCAGTGGAAGAATATCCATTTCTTCAGAGGGGGGAGGGATTTATAGCGTTGTTTTCTAATGGGACATTGGAGAGCGATATTGAGGTGGCGAGGGAGGGGGATTATAGGATAACGATTGTGGGGAGGGGAACGCCCTTGGGAGGGGTTTATCCCATAGTTAAGTTGGAGATAGATGGGAAGGAGCTTGGGGAAGTAGAGTGCAAGGGAGAGGATTGGAGTCCTCACTCAATTGTGGCGCATCTGCCAGCGGGCAAGCACATTCTCCGCCTTAGCTTTATAAACGATGAATGGAACCCACCCGAAGACAGGAATCTTTGGATAGCTCGGGTGGAATTTGAGGAGCTTTAGAGGCGGTTTTGAGGGGAGCGGGCGTAAGCCCGCCCCCCTCCCTATCTAACCTTCCTTCTTCAGTTCCTCAAGCCTCTTCTCTATCTCCGCGAGAATCTCTCTGAGGCTTTCCGCTTCCTCTTTCAGCATAGCTATCTCGTCCTCCCGGCTGAGCCTGCCGGCGAAGTAGGGATACCACCACCAGCACCAGCCGCTTCCCCAAGCGGGGAGACCGCGAGCGGCTCTCAGCCAGCCGGGCATTCCCGTGAGCCTCCACCAATGTCGCCAGCCTCTTCCGAAACCTCCGAACCAGAACATAGATAATCACCTCCTTATGATAATGATTATCATTAATAATTATACTGAGAAATGCGGGGTAAAGTCAAGTCTTTGTATAATCTCCTAACATTATAGACTCCTTCTTACTTCCCTATTCTCTTAGTTGTCGTTGCGAGGAGCGAAGCGACGAAGCAATCTCTTTTTTTTCTTAAATTAGATTGCCACGGCTTCCCGAAGGGAGCCAGTGGCAATAACAGAAAGGTTGAATGCCACGCCCGCCGCGGCAGGCTAGCATCTATGGGTAAATGACAAAAAATCCCCTTTCTTCTTAACAAGTCCAATATCTTTCTGAAATTATAAGTCTTAAAAAGCAAGGAGAAGGAATTTTCCTTAATGATAAATGGAAAATTTTTATTGACATCCCCTTTTTCTTCTTTTAACATTAATAAATATGAAGAAAATCGCAGGCATCACGATAAACCTCCTACAAGGTGATATAACCGAAATGGAGTGCGACGCCATCGTGAACGCAGCTAATAACCGCCTCTCGATGGGTGGAGGCGTAGCTGGTGCGATTAAGAGAAAGGGAGGAGTGGAGATAGAGAAGGAGGCGGTAGCTAAAGGTCCTATATCAATTGGGGAGGCTATCTGGACGGGTGCGGGAAACTTAAAGGCGAAATTCGTTATCCACGCCGCTGTTATGGGTGATGATAGGAGGACGGATGAAACGAAAATCTACAAAGCAACGAAAAGCTCTCTCCTTCTTGCCGACCAGCTGGGATTGAAGAGCATTGCCTTTCCCGCTTTGGGAACGGGAGTTGGGGGATTCCCATATAAGGAAAGTGCCAAAGCTATGTTGAAAGCCATTGAAGAGGTAGCTCCCTCCCTCAAGAACCTCCAGGAGATAACCTTTGTCCTCTGGGGAGAGGAGGCTTACAATTCCTTTAAGGAGGTGATAGAGGGTTGAGAGGGAAAATCCTCATTCTCCTTCTCTCCGCTCTCGCTTTTGCCTCTGTAGATGATTATTTCGCCCTTGTTAAGAGTGGTAAATGTTTAGAGTATAGGGGGAAAGTCATTGGCTACATAAAGGGAGGGAATTTCTTCACTCTCCTTCTCGATGACGGGACTTCCTCCTGCCTGAAATTCAAAGAGCCTGTTCCTGTTCAAATCGGACAGGAAATAAGACTCCTTGTAAGACCAGCAAGTGAGGCAGGGATATATGAGCTTCTCCTGGTTGTCAAGGAGGCAGATGTTAGAGCAAAAGAGGAAGCACAAAAAAAACAAGAGGTATTCTACTATCCCATCCCAACCTCTAATAATAAGGGAAACCTAACCAGCAGGGGTTATCCCTATCGCTTTTCCATTCCTGAAGAGATAGTTGAGGCATACAAAAGAGCAGTTCTCTATTTCAATCCTCGTATAGATGATAGTTCCGCAGCGATGATTGCCAGAGCTATTCTCTACTTCAGCGTTGAAAATAATTTAGACCCTCGTTTGGTGGTAGCGGTCATAGCGGTGGAGTCGGGATTTGACCCAAAGGCAGTTTCAAGGAAAGGAGCTATGGGATTGGGTCAACTAATGCCCCAAACGGCGGCGGGGATGGGGGTAAAAAATCCCTTTGACCCCATTGATAATCTGGCGGCATCAATTCGTCTCATCAGGGGACATCTTGAGAAGTTTGAGGGTAATCCTCAACAACTCGCCCTTGCATTAGCTTGCTACAATGCTGGCTCTGGTGCAGTCAGGAAATACGGTGGGGTTCCACCATATAAGGAAACGCAGGCTTATATAAACAAGGTGATTTCCCTTTACAAAAAGATATGCGGATATTCGGATTGAGAAGCGAAAAACTATGAGGGAGAAGTTAAGGCTTCTCTGGCAACTTGAGGAGATAGATGATGCTCTTCAAAGGAGCAGAGAAGAAAGAGAGAAGTTGGATGACGGAAGCGCTCTAAAGGCGAAGGTTGAAGCTTTAAAAGCGGAACTGGAGAGGCAAAAGAGGGAGTTAAGGGAGATGCGGAGGGAAATGGAGGACAAGGAATTGGAGGCAAAGGGGCTTGAGGAGAGAAGGCGCACGATGGAGAGAAGGATGTATGGGGGATATGTGAGCAATCCAAAGGAATTGGAGTCAATGGAGAGAGAAGTGGAGATGCTGAGACGAAATCAGGACAGGCTGGAGGAGAGGGTGCTTGAGCTGATGTTCGCCATAGAGGATAAGAGCCGAGATGTCCAAATGCTGGAGGAGCAGCTGAAGGCTGAGGATTCGGGATATCAAGAGGTGCGAAGGAAATATGAGGAGGAATACGGAAGGCTTTCTGAAAGAATTGCCTCTCTGGAGAAAGAAAGGGAGGAGCTCCTCCCCCAGATAGACCCCACACTTTTAGAGAGATACGCGGAGATAAGGGCGAAGGTGGGCGGCGGTGTGGCCAAGGTCGTTATGGGGGTTTGTGGAGGATGCGGTTTCAGCATCAGTCCGCGGCTTCTCACTCGCCTTAAAGAGGGGGAAACCATAGTTTACTGCGAAAATTGTGGTCGCATCCTTTATCTTGAGGAATGATTTATAAGGAAGGCATCGCAATAATAGATGGAGCTGTGGAGGGGAATCCAGGCATTGGAGGAATTGGGGTCATTTTAAAGGATAGAAACGGGGAGAAGCTCTTTTCCCATGGGAAGGTAGTGGGCTATGTAACAAATAATGAAGCTGAATGGCTCTCATTTATAGAAGCCTTAAATCTCGCGCGAAAGAGCAAGCTTCAGAAATTGGAAGTGGTCACTGATAGCCAATTGTTAGCTAGGCAATGGAATGGCTTGTATAAAACGAGGGCGAAAAATCTTCTTAAGTTGTATAGAAAGGCGAAAAAGTTAGCGAAAGGATTTCAGGAATTGAGATTGCGTCAGGGAACGAGAAAAGAGACGAGAGAAGCGCATATTTTAGCTCATCTGGCTCTTAAAAGGGTGAAAGAATATGAGGGAAAATAGGGAGTTAATAAACCTTCCTCCCCCTAAGGAAAGAGGAGAGATGAGCCTTGAAGAGGCTATTTGGAGAAGGAGGTCTGTTAGGCGTTTCTCCTCCACTCCCCTACCCTTGGAGGCGATAAGCCAAATCCTCTGGGCTGGGCAGGGGATATCGGATGAATCCACAGGATTTCGCACTGCCCCCTCCGCTGGCGCTATCTTCCCCTGCCATCTCTATGCTCTTCTCCCCATAGGAGTTTATAAATATATTCCCCAAGAGCACAAGCTTCGCCTCCACTTGAAGGAAGATTTGCGCTCTCCCCTTGCGGAAGCTTCCCTTTATCAAGACTTCATCGCTGAAGCACCGCTCGTCATCGTCATCACAGCAGAGCTCTCAAAAACTATGGCTCGCTATGGAACGAGGGCGACAAGGTATGTTTGTATGGAAATCGGACACATTGGGCAGAACCTGCAGCTGCAAGCCGTTGCCTTGGGCTACGCCTCTGTCTGTGTGGGAGCTTTCCAAGATGAGAGAGTTAAACGCCTTCTCTCCCTACCCATTTCAGAGGAACCCCTCTATATCATCCCTATTGGCAAGAAAAGATGAGGAAATTCATCGGTGTTATAGGCGCCTCTCAACCACCTGACGAGCTCCTCCCCATTGCCGAGAAAGTGGGAGAGGAAATAGCCAAGAGGGGTGGTGTTCTCATCTGCGGTGGGATGGGAGGGATTATGGAGTATGCTTCTAAAGGGGCGAAAAGGGCTGGCGGCACAACAATTGGGATTCTCCCCACTATGACGAGGGATTCAGCAAATCCCTATATTGATATACCTATCGTCACAGGCATCGGTTATGCGAGGAATATAATCGTCGTCCTCTCCTCAGAGGCGATAATCGCGATAGGCGGCGCTTATGGCACCCTTACCGAGCTCGCTTATGCTCTTCATTTCAACATTCCAGTAGTAGGGATAAGGACATGGCGTTTGGAGAGTGAATTCACAGATGTGAAGGGAATAATTTACGCTGATAAGCCCGAAGAAGCAGTGAGAATAGCTATGGAGGTGGAGATATAGATGCCCCTAAAAAGAGCTCATATAGAGATTTTCGGCAGGGTTCAGGGGGTGGGATTTCGCTTCTTCGCTCAGCAGATGGCGATAAAATACCGCATAGATGGTTATGTTCGCAATACTCCTCAAGGAACTGTCGAGGTCGTTGCTGAGGGGGATGAGGAGTCACTGGCTAAATTCATTGAAGAGCTGAGGAAGGGACCACCATCAGCAAGGGTCAGGGAGGTGAAAATCGTTTGGGGGGAAGCGAAGGGAGATATGAGGGGATTTCGTGTCGCTTTCTGATTTGAGGAAAATCCTCCTCCAAATAGAGGAGCGACTCAGGGAAAGATTCTCCTTCCCTAAAAGGGAGAGGGAGGACCCTATAGATGTCCTCATCAGGACCATCCTCTCACAAAACACTTCCGATGCTAATTCCCATAGAGCCTTCGCTAATCTCAAAAATCGCTTTCCCAGCTGGGAAGCCCTCTTAAAAGCTCCGTTAGAGGAAATAGAATCAGCGATAAGATGTGGCGGAATATCAAATATAAAAGCGAGGAGAATAAAGGAAATTCTGAAAAGAATAAAAGAGGAAAGAGGCTCCCTTACCCTCTCATTTCTCAAGGACTTGACCATAGATGAGGCGAGGAATTATCTTCTATCACTCCCTGGCGTTGGCGATAAAACCGCCTCCTGCGTTATCCTCTTCTCATTTGCCAAACCAGCCTTCCCCGTGGATACCCATATCCATCGCATAATTAATAGATTGGGAATATTGGGAAACGACCTTTCCCCGCAGGAAATCTCCAAGCTAATAGAATCCAATCTCCCCGAGGGGCTCTTCCTCTCCCTTCATTTAAATTTAATCCGTTTGGGGAGGGAAATCTGCCGTCCAAGAAACCCAAAGTGCCAAATTTGTCCCCTTAAGGAGTTCTGCAATTATTATGCGGTTCGGGTTCCAAGTTAAAATAGATAAAGGCTTTGCAAGGGCGCTCAAATACGCTCTTGAGCTTGGCTGCGAATGCATCCAAACTCTAATAACGAGCCCATTGACTTGGAGGATAAGCGGAAACCCAAGCGGATTGAAATGGTATGTGGAGGAACTTCGCCTAAACGATATTTCGCCCATCGCCATCCACGCCCCCTACCTATTGAATCTTGCCACGCCAGAGGAAGATGTATATAGGAAATCAATCCTAATTTTAAGCGAGCATCTGGAGTTCGCCGAGGAGGGGGGAGCAGATTTCGTTATCGTTCACGCGGGGAGCCATAAGGGGGCGGGCACCTCGCTTGGGATGAGCAGATTGATATCCGCTTTGCAGAAATTGAGCGATTTTCATAAGGGCAAGGCTATGATTTTGGTGGAAAATACTCCTGGTGCTGGCGGTGAGATTTGCTCCTCAATTGATGAGCTGGAGCTATTGCTAAGGGAAGTGGATAGAAGTAAAATAGGAATATGTTTGGATACTTGCCATCTCTTCGCTTTTGGCTACGATTTATCCTCTCCCGAGAGGGTGAGGGAAGTCAGTGAGGAGGTGAGAGGGAAAATAGGGAAGAGTTTGAAGCTCTTACATTTAAACGATTGCAAAACCCCTTTAGGAAGTAAAATAGACAGGCACGAAAGTTTAGGTAAGGGTAGAATAGGTTTGAAAGGAATAAAAGCGATTATAAATGACCCCTTTTTCAAAAACCTTCCTGCGATAATGGAAACGCCCTACGACCCAATAGAGGATAGATACAACATTAGCCTTGCGAAGAGATTAAGAGAAGAGGGTAACTTTGAGGGTGAAAAAAGCGTCTAAATATGTGGAGAGGTGCCAGATGTGAGCGACTTAAACTGGGAGGAAATAGTAGAGAGAGCGAAAGATGGGGAGGAAGAGGCGATGGAGCAGATATTTATGAATTTCAAGGATATGGTTTACAATGTATGCTATAGGATGAGTGGGAGAAGGGAAGATGCGGAGGATTGGACGCAGGAAACCTTTCTCCGCGCCTTCTCCTCTCTTAAGGGATTTAGAGGGGATAGCAGCCTTGCCACCTGGCTGTATAGGATTGCTGTAAATGTATGTTTGAGCAATTTGAGGAAGAAGCGGACGGTTTCACTTGACGAGGTGGAATATAAGATAGGAAATGGGCAGGAGGAGGATGATGACATCGTTCAGCAAGTTCAGATGGTGCTGGGGCAGCTGCCGCCGCTTTACCGCACGGTTCTCATATTGAGGCATTTTGAGGAACTATCCTATGAGGAAATAGCTAAAATTATGAAGACAAGCGTAGGAAGCGTTAAAATAGCCCTGCATAGGGCAAGGAAGAAGTTCAAGGAAAAAATGGAGGAATTGGATAAATGAAAAGGATTGATTGTAAGAGAATTGAGGAAATCTTGCCCCTCTACTTGGAGGGTAGCCTGAGCGAAGAGGAAGCAAGGGAAGTGGAGAAACATCTTGCTTCCTGCAAGAGGTGCTACACCTCCTATGAGGAATGGCGGAGGTGTTTCTCCGCTTTGCAAAATGTCCCTCGCTTACAAGCTCCATCCCATATTTGGGTCAGGGTAAAGCAAGAGCTTTCCCAAAGGAGGGAAAGGACAATTTCTTGGCTTCCTGCTTTCGCTACTTTACTTGGCGTTTCGCTTGTCATTCTCTTCATATTCTTTAATCTTTATAGCCAGCGTAAATTCCTCCCTCCACCACTTTCTCAGCAGCCGCACTTACAAGTAAATTTACCTTCCCCTACCCCACCAGGAATTGCAAAAGCTGTTCCCGCAGTTCCCAAAATAGCAAAAACAATCCCCAAACCAAAAGTCAAAAAAGAGATTGTCCTTGCAAAAAGACCTCTAACCTTCACTCCTTCATCAAGAGGGGTTCTCGCTCCCTCCAAATTGAAGGAAGCAATTGTAGAGGAGAAAATTGCAGAGAGATTGGAGATGGCTTTATTGAGCGCCCAGCAGGCGGAAACGAATCTGGAGAGAGCCTTCCAAATCCTTAGAGGGAGAAACTTATCTATGAAAGGGGGCGACAATTTATGAGGAAATTTCTCCTATTTCTTTCCCTTTTAACATCTCTTTCCTTCGCCTTGGAAATCTCTCTTCCTCCTTATCTCAAAGTAGTTGAGAGCACGTCTCTCCCTCCAATGATAATGCAGGCACTTCTTGGCGATTATGCAAAGAATATAGAAGAATTGGAATTTGTAATCACGGAAGGCGATAAAACAGAGGCTTTGCAGTTCTGGCAACAAACCCTCCCTTCCAAAGGATGGCGTTTGCTCTTCTCATCTTCCCAACCTCAACAGCCTTTTCCAATCGCTTATAACAGGGGAAAGGACATCTTTCTTGTCGCCCCGGGAACCAAGCCAAACCAGCTGCTATTAGTTGAGGCGAAAGGTGTCAAAGATGTGGGGGTTTTGCTGGGGATAATTATGAAGGGACTATCCTCCATTGCCTCCTCTCTTGCTGAGGAGAAGGCTTCCTACCCCAAAATCGTTCCTTTCCCCCAAGCCAAGCTGGTGCTGGAGGCTCGTATCCCCGCCAAGGTAATAAGCGAGAAATTGGGAGGAGAACTTGTAAAATACAATGCCCCTATGCGGGTGGGAATCGCCCCACCGGAAATCATCAAATCAACTTCTTCTCCTCCCCTCCTTCAGTCTCTCATTTCAAATGCGGATGAAATCCACTTCCGGGAATTTCAGCTCCCCTCAAGGATTAATCCGAAAGAGGTGATAAATTATTACGAGGAAAAGCTGAAGGGAAAAGGTTGGCAAAGGGTTATAAAGAATACCCAGCCTCAACCTTCTTTCCCCTATGTTCTAATCTGCGCAGCTAAAGGCGATTATTTCATAATAAGCCTTATCCCTCGCTTTCCCACTAATAAATTACATACTTTAGACGAGATAATCCTTTTGGCAAAGAAGGAAAACAAGAATGAATAAAGAATATTTTTAGGCAATAAAAAACAAGCGATATGCTCGTTAAAACGCTTACTTCTTAAAAAGCGGCAATTCCCTCGCTTGATATGCTTGAAATAGGGCATCAACGACCTTTGGGTCTAATGCTCTTCCGCTTTGCCTTCTCAGCTCCATAAGTGCTTCCGCAATGGGAAGCGGCCAGCGATGGGGTCGCTTGCAAGTCATAGCCTCAAAAGCGTCAGCGCAGGCAATAATTCTCGCTCCTAAGGGTATTTCCTCCCTGGCAATCCTATCCGGATATCCACTTCCATCATAGGCTTCGTGATGGTGCTTAATTATTCGCAGGACATCCTCTAATCCCTCAATATGTTGGAGCATCTGCACACCGAATAAGGGATGCTTCTCCAACCATACCCTTTCCTCGCTGGTTAATCTCCCCGGCTTTAAAGTTATCTCGGGAGGGACAGCGAGCATACCCAGGTCGTGAAGCAAAGCGGCGAGGGGTAAGGCAGGGTCTTCATAAGGAGGGTCAAGATGCTTTGCAATAGCCATTGAATATTCCATCACTCTTAAGGAATGCCCAATGGCATAGCCCTCTGCCTCCTCAATTGCGTTTATAACCGCTTTCAAAATCTCAAAAAGCATATTAGGGTCGTATGGAATCTTGTTCATACGCCAAAGACCTCCCTGATGAATCTCCTTTGCATCTTCGCTGACTCCAAAGGAGGATGCTTGCTCCTATCCAGCTCGGCTACCAACCATCCCTTATAACCAATGCTCTCCAGCACTTTCTTGACTTTGCCAAAATCCACAATCCCCTCCCCCAGCTCTATAAAATCGTTATCCTTTACATCCTTCAAATGCATATATTTTATCCTCTCCTTGAATTCCTCCATTATTTCCCCTGGGTCCATACCCATTAATGCTAAATGTCCTGTATCAAAGGCAAAGAAGAAGGAATCGGGAGAGGTATTATCGGCGAGAAACTCTATCTCTTCCTTCGTCTCAATCAAGGTCCATGCGTGGTTGTGAAATGCTACATATACACCTATTTCCCTACACCTTTTTCCTATCTCATCGCAACCCTTGGCAAAGAACTCATAAACCTCCTTATCAACTGGTTTCTTCACCCCTCCAGCTGCTACGACCAAAACATCAGAGGAGAATTCCTTTTTCAGAATCCTTGCAATCTCACATGCCCTTTCTATTTCTTCCTCCTGTTTTCCTTTATCAAGAAGATATAATCCAAAATATGTTGAGCTCACTACCAATTCGTTTTCACATAATATTCTCTTAAGCTCTCCTAAATTGGCGAGATATTGAGCAATAGGAGCCTCAACTCCCGCAAATCCCGCTTCCTTTATCTCTGCTGCTATCTTTTCAAAGGGCAAATCGCCCCAAGTTATGGGCTGAATGCCGGCTTTCATCTCTAAGCCTCCTTTCTCTTTAAAAATTCTGGATAAACTGGCAATCCTGTCAAGTTGAATTTTATTCCTCTCTCAATTCCTCTACTATAATTTGGGAAATTGGACGAGTTGATAGCTCCGAGCGCTCGCAGTCCTCAAGATAGGGAACACCTTTAATCTTCCTCACCTCTATTGCCGAGATTTTCGCTAAAGGTTCCCATATCGTTTCCCATTCAACCCACCCTTTTTGATAAAGGAAGAGAGGAACGATGAAGTGATTGGCATAATAGAAATGGTCTTCTCCCCAATTTCCCATAACGCTATCCGGTGGATACTGCCATCCCCTTTCATCCTTGTAAACGATTGCTTGGGGAAAAGATGGCTTTCCATCAGTATAGAGCTTCACTTTAACTCTGTATTTTCTTACTGGCAAGGGATGAGGCAAGGGAAATTGATAAGAGCTTCCCACAGGGGCATTGGCTGGAATTGTCAGAGCGATGATTTGTTTTCCTCCTTCTTTTATCGTTACCTTTTCACCTCCTTTTGCATTTTTAAAATCCAAAACGATTCTCTCACCTCCCCTTTTCTCAGGGACTTCCCTTTTGGGAGGAGGTGGAGATGCCCATTTTTTCAGGAAGGGAGCCCAGAGGTCAGCCATCATCGCTTCCACATCCCCTACCGCCCAAAATTGGAGGGGGATTGTCCTCTCCTCATTTCCTATCCATCCGTAGATAAAATAGAACCATTCCTCTGGCTTGTTGTATCGTCCACCCGTTTCTATCTCCGCGAGGCAAAAAGGAACCTGCCACTTATCAATCAATCCCTCCACATAGTCTCGGAATTTTTCCGAAAAACCATTATCATAAGCAGCCCGCTTGGCGAAAATGGCGTTATCAAAACCTGGGTCCACACGGAAATTGACAGCTCCCCATTGCTCCTCCGCTACCCTCCACCAGGGACCGTAATCCTCAACCATAACAATATGGCGTTTATCCCACTTTCTGATTTCCTTTATCGTATCCATATAATAAAGCCTCTGCCCCGGCATATGCTTCTTCCTACACTCACCAGAAGATAACCCCGCTTCCTTTGCCTCTTTTGGGTAGAAACCTGGCTCCTGCCAGAGCTCATACCAGGCTATATACGGGTCATCCTTGAATCGTTTCGCTATTGCCCTCCAAGCCCTTAAAGCCCAGCCGAATAGGGAGGGATAATCGGGAGCACCGTGCATATCCAAAATCACATACAATCCCCCTTTTTCAAATCTCTCCACTAAGGGAGCAAGCTCTTTCTCTACGAATTCCTCGGGCGTGGGATAGCGTCCGGCGGGGGTGGGAACACAGCTGGCTGAATAATCCGTTTCCGGGATATTGAAGGCGAGGCGAACGGCATTGATGCCAAGAGAGCGCAGATAAGCACATATCCCCTCTATATCACCAAAGCGATACCTCATCATTGGCTCACACCACATAAAATTCACCATAGGATAGCCTACAGCTGCCAATCTAAATGGCTTTCCCTTTTCATCAACTATTCTCCTTCCCTCAACTTTCAACCAAGAAGCCCTCCCAACCTGCTCCTCAATTGGCAGGTTTTGCGCCCTTTCAAAGGAAAGTGCTCCTATATCCAAAATGGCTATCTGCTTAGGTGATGAAGGTTGGCTGATATCTATTAGCCTAATCCCGAAAGAGCCGTTCGCCAGAAAGGCTATGTCTTCCCATATTTCTATATCAAAAGCGTTGCCCGGGAATTCAAATTTGCTCAAAATCTTTGCTTCATTGGGCTTGGATATATCCACTACTTTCATATTTTTCGCGCCCGCAACGAAGAGCAAATCGTTTTTAGCTTTACAGCTATATCCATCAATGTGTAAGTCTTCTATTTTTGCCACTCTCCCATTGCTAAGGGTTACGAGCTGCAAAGATGAGCCCGCTCCCCTACATATTATCACCTTATCCTCACCAAGCGTTTCGCATTTATAAGCATTCTGCCCCATTTCATAAGCAGGAGAAAGCCCAATTTGTTTGAGCTCTTTTGGCTCTCCACTGTTGGAAATATCAAAGATGAGTAATCCCTTTTTATCATCAGCTATGAGGAGGAGATTTTTTATCAGGGTTATGCCATAGGGCATACCCCACCAAGATGTTTCCCCCAGCTTTTTCGGTTGAGCAGGATTGCTGATGTCAAAGATTTGTAAGCTTGCATTCCCCTCATCATCACCTACCACGAATAAAAGGTTTTCCTTCAGGGCAACTCTGCGAGCGACGATTGGCAGAATGGCTAAAATTTTTGGATTATGTAAATCTTCAATCCCTATGATTTTAACCCCATTATAAAGCGAGGCTATAAAGAGGATATTATCCCTTACCGCAACATCGCAGGCAAGGGGAGCGGGTATGTGAGCTAGCTTTTCCGGTTTCTGAGGATTCCTTACATCCCAGACGAAAACGCCCGTCCCCGTTGCGGAATAAAGCCTCCCATCGTTCACCACAACTCGCATTGCATAGGAGTTTGCTCCTTCGGGCAGCTTTATCTCCTCAGAGAAAACTATCCCGCAAAGACAAAGGGCGATAATTAAGGATAAAGACCTCATAAATTAATCACCTCCGAACATTTTATCTGTTTCTCCCCTCACTTCTATTAGAGCCAATTTGCTGCCTTTACATTGAAGAGCGATTTCCTCCCCGCCCTGCAGCTTCCCTAAAGAAAATTCTCTTGTCTCTCCTTCAGCTAAATTTCCCCCAGCGAATACCTTTTCGCCTATCCTCACCTTTACATCCTCGCTAGACCACTCTCCCTTGGGGAGGGGAGTGAAAAAAGCTTCAGTTGGATAGAGGAAAGCAATGATTTCAAAACTTTCCTTCTCCTTCGGTTGGGAAAGAAAAGCGACCCTCATTTTGACTGCACTACGGGGTTCTTTGTAATCATCAACCTCCGTTTTCCCTTCCACTCCCATCCATCGCCAGAAGGGATTAGGTGGGTTGAATTTTATATGACCAGTGAGCGCCCAGAGAGTGGTTATCCCTTCCCCTAAAATCCCCTCAACCCAATGCCTGCTTTCTAAACTGCCATCAGTCCTTAGGCATTCTATCAATAATTTAACCTTATCACCTTTCCTTCCCTTCACAAGTAAAAGAGGCATATAAACCGTTCCCTCTCCAAGCGTTCCCGCTTCCCCTACCCTCTCGGACGCTTTCTCAAAACGCACAGGCACTTCCCAACGCACCATTTCAACCCAGTCATTCGTAGCCCTTCCCTCCCAATCCACTCTAAGAACCTCATCTATCCCTAACTCCCTCCAAGTTCCTTCAGCCATTTGAGATTTCATCTTTGCATTTTCCCTCAAATTTGCCTTGTCTTTATCCAAAACCTGAATCGCTTTGACCCCGTAAATCCTCATTTTAGCTTTTCTCAATCTCAAAAACGGAATGAAGCGGAAACTCTTATCGCTCATCAAAAAAGCCATATTGACCTCTTCCCATCCGCTTGCGGGCTTTAGGCTGTTGGAAGTTTTCTCTTCCCATAATAAAATAGTCTCTTTCTTCTCCATAATCCTCCTGAAGATGCGGATACTATTCTTTGTTATCTCAACAATCACATACCAATTCCCCTCGTAGCTTTTCCCATTGTATGGGCTATTGGCTTCCGCATTTACACAAAGGGCATTTCCGATTTTTAAAAATGGAGCGGAGCTATGGGTATGTCCGTAGCAGTATAGACGCACGGAAGGAAATTTTTCCACTATCTTTCTCATAGCTTCCGCCGTTTCACCCGCATCGTTAAGAGGGCGATGAGAGAGAAGAATCGTCGTCTTGTCCTTAGCTCTTTTCAAGTCCTCCTCAAGCCAATGAAGGAACCAGGGATACCAAACGATATCTTTCCCATTGAAGCAGACGATGAAATGGATTCCCTTAAGGTCAAAGCTCCAGGCGGTGGGAAAGCGGGTGAGAGCTTCTTGGCGTGGCATAGAGCCTCTGAAGAAGACAAGGGGGTCGTTTCTTTTTTCACCACTTTGGGGAAAGGAGTCGTAATTGCGAAATCCTGTTCTTCCCCATTCGTTGAAGAGTTCGTGGTCGCCGTGCTGATAAATAATAGGAATTGGAGCGGAGATAGTTAACTTTAAAGGATTGGGTTCATCTCCGTCCATCACATCTCCGAGCCAGGCGACGAAATCGCAATTCATCTGCTTCGCGTCGGAGAGCATTTTTTGAAGGTAAGCTTCGGGAATGCGGCTAAAATTATGTATGTCCGCTTGGAAGGCGAAACGAAGAAATTTATTCTGGGTAGATGCCTTGGAAAGCGTCAAGCAAGAGCAAAGGAGGAGGAATATAAAAAATCCCTTATTCATTAGCATCTCTTTCACTATAAAATTTAATGAAAGGGTGAGAAAAGTCAATAGATGAAATATATTGCTCATTTTTCTCATTTGTTTTATAATTAAAATTGATATGGATTTAGAGAGAGCTAAGGAATTTCACGGACATTTAGGCCCCTTCCTCGTTCTTGGATTGAGGATGGGAGAAAAGGCACTTGCCCTTTTGGGAGCAAATAAATATTTCGGGTTGAAAGCGACCGTCTTTTGCCCCATAGAGCCGCCCGAAAGATGTATGGCGGACGGCATTCAGCTTTCCACGGGATGCACATTCGGAAAGGGAAATATAGAGCTTGTTCCCTCCCGCAGGCTCGCTTTATTTTTGCATAGCGGTGATAAAGGAGTGAGGGTTGAGGTGAGGGAGGAAGCGATTGAGAGGATAAAGGAATGGTTGAAGGAAGGAGAAGAAATAGCGGTTTCAAATCTCCTGCAGATTCCCGTTGAAGAGCTATTTAAAAGTATTTGACTGGGATTTTTTAACCGCTATAATTTAACCGCTTGAAGAATCTTTTCTTGAAATCTAAAAAGAAAGGAGGTGAAAAGAAATGAAGAGACGAGGTTTTACGCTGATCGAGCTTCTGGTCGTCATAGCTATCATCGCTATTCTGGCCGCGATTCTCTTCCCCGTGTTCTCACGGGCGAGAGAGATGGCTAGGAAAGCTGCTTGCGCAAGCAACCTCAAGGAGATAGGGATGGCGATGAGGATGTACAGCCAAGATTGGGATGAGAAGATTGTGCCAATGTATAGCTGGAACTCCACCAATGGCTACCGAACCTGGTGGATGGTCCTCATTCAACCCTACTTGAAGAACTATCAGATTTTGCGCTGTCCTTCCTCCAACTACGATTGGTGGTGCATAGGTACTGACGCTCGCTGTGAGCTCTTCCCAAGCGACCAAGGAGTCCCAATAGAGCAGAGACATCGCTATATGGGAGGCTACGGCTATAACTGGTACTGGACAGGTGGACCTTCGGATAGTGCCAACACCTTGAATATGTCCGAGGCCCAGCTTGCGAGACCTGCTGAGATAGTTGCTGCCTCCGATTCCGCTTGCATAGTCACGGGACCCAATCCCTCCATCGGGATTACCTTTACATCCTGGCTCAATGGCTGGCCTGGCGGAAACGAAGTCAAGAGACACAACGGCGGAGCTAATTACCTATTTTACGATGGGCATGTGAAGTTCGCAACGCCACAACAGATGATAGACCCAACTGACCCCGAGAGGTTCTGGGCGCGCTGGAAGTAAAGACGACCAGAGAAAAGCGGTTGAACCTGCCAGCGGGACGAAAGTCCCGCTGGCAGGTTTTTTGACTAAGTCAAAAAGTTTTTATATGGATACCTTATTGATTTGGCAACGAAACCGGCTCTTCTTTAAAATATTTATCAATCAAAAATTATGAAAGGATGTGAAATAATGGAGAAATTCAAGGAGATTATGGAAAAATTCGGCAGTCTATTTGACGAGTGGGCGAAGATGTGCATAGACCAAATAGAATTAGCGAAGGAGTTGGAGAAGAGATTCATTGAATTCATTCCACCAAGAGAATTGAAGGAGGAATGGCGAGCGAGACTGGGAAATCTTCAGGAAAGGGTTGAGGAAATGCTGAGAGGAGCGGAGGAATTGCAGGAGAAATTTGACGAGTTGCAAGAAAAATTGGAGGAGTTATTGGATAAATTGGAAGAGCTGAACGAACGATTAGAGGGATTGCAAGAGATGTTGGAGTAAAGAGAATAATTCGGAAGCGAGGGAAAGAACGCTGGAGGGACACGAATTCCCCAGCGTTTATGATTCCCTATATACTCTCAGCAATTCCTCTGCATATCTACCTGATATAACAAAATGCGGAATAATATGCCCTGCTAACGACCGTTCTTTTGACAGCCTCTAAAAGCCTTTCCCACCTTGACTCTATTTCTTCCATTAACTCTTTCGCAAGTTCAAGAAAGCTGAGCCAATCGAAGGGCATTTCTATAATTATGCGGACTTGAAATCCGTATTTATGGCTATAAACCCTTCCTTATCCTTCATTTGGTCGCTGAATTTCTCACAAATCTCCCATATCCCCTTCGATAATCTGCGAATTAATTCATCATCATAGGATGG
>Ga0207433_10004900_pt1 | contig 24293 bp, 24 predicted proteins | sample YelNatPaOPGAMG01_FD_187559 | JGI IMG/M metagenome (GOLD analysis project Ga0207433, IMG submission 187559) | Hot spring thermophilic microbial communities from Obsidian Pool, Yellowstone National Park, USA - OP-RAMG-01 (SPAdes) (version 3) | ecosystem: Environmental > Aquatic > Thermal springs... | reverse complement strand
GGGAAGGAGGAGGCTTATCCCATTAATCCCCAAGGAGAACGGCTTCAAACACCACTATCTGAGGAATCTCCTGCTTGAAGACTGGGGGTACTCCAAACACTACGTTGACTCGGCGATAAAGCAGGCGTATTCGATGGTGAAGTCTTGGAGGAGGAGCTACATTAAGGGGGAGAGGGGTAGGGCGAAGCCAACCGTAAGGAAGAGGTTCGTCAGGATAAAGGAGACACTATACAGCTATAGGGATGGAAGGATAAGGGTGAGCATCAAGCCATACAGGGAATATTTAGAGTTTGATGTTTCAAAGGCCTGGTTCCTCGGCAGGGCAAGAGGGATAATGGGTGAGCTCATCCTAAACGAGAGATACTTGACGGTGACTTTCAGGTTCAAGGGGAGAAGGGATGAATCAGCGGGTAAGATGGCTTGGGATTGTAACGAGGGGAGCCTAGACGGATACAGCCCGGGGACAGGCTGGGTCAGAGCAGATTTGACAAGGCTATTCTATATTCACAGGGTCTACGAGGTGAAGAGGAGTAGAATTCAGCGGAGGGCGTCGAGGAAGCCATCGCTTAGAAAAATTCTGGCGAAATATTCTAGGCGGGAGGGGGATAGGGCAAAGGATTTCATCCATAAGCTTACGACCGATATAGCGAGGGAGTTTAAGGGCTACATTCACGGATTCGAGGGCTTAAGGAAGAATGGGATGCTTGAAGGATCAAGAGGGCATAATAGGAATGTCTCGAAGAGCGATTGGGGAGCCATTATAACCCTTATGGGTTATAAGGCTGGGACGGTTATCCTCAACCCGAAGAACTCTACGAGGAGGTGCTCCAAATGTGGGGTGATTAATGCCCCGAAAGGAGCATTATACGTCTGCGCATGCTGCGGGTTGAGGATAGATAGGCAGCTGAACGCTGCAATAAACTTGTACCTTCAAATGGAGGGTCTTCCTCCATCTTTGAAGCTCTTCAACGAGCTTATGAGGGGGTGGAGAGGGTTCACCCAGACGGGGGAAGAGGCTGATGAGGGCTTCAATGAACTCGTGAGGAGCCCAAGGCTGATGAATCCCCAAAGCTACACACGTCAATCAAAGACTACGTAGCTTAGAACCCTATAGGTCTCCTAGGCCTAGGAGTTGCAGGTTCCCCACGTGGACGCGCCTGAGGTGTTTCGAGGCGGCTTCGAGGCATTCCTTCACCTGCCGCCTAGGCGTAACCGGTAGATCGTACATGTAATAGTCCGGGTGGAATATGAGGAGGGAATACGGTATCTCAGGATTGAGGGAGGCTATGAACTCGGCTATCCCCTCAACCTCCCGTCTATCCACGTATCCGGGCACAAGGAGGGTCGTGGCCGTGAGCATGGGTGGATCAGGCCTCCCGTCGTAGTATCTCTCCGCTATCCTCCGGAAGTTCTCGTAGGCTCTCTCATTGGGGACGCCGCTCAGGGCGAGGCTTAGGTTTGGATCGAAGCATTTCAAGTCGAATTTTATGTTGCCTCCGCTCTTCAGGGCTATTTCAGCAGCCCTATCCACGAGGTCTGGGCGGCCGCATCCATTCCATTCGAAGCATATCCTCAGGATTCTCCCTCTCCCAGCCGTCTCGAGGAGCCTCCTACCCGCTTCGAGGGCGAACGGGAGCTGGGGTTCAGGGGAGCCCCCGAAGAAGCATATGCATGAGATCCTATGGTTGCCTGAGACCTGCCCAACGAACTCCTCGACGCCTGTGCTCTCCGCCTCACGGAGGCTCTTATGGGATGCGTTCTGGCAGTAGAGGCAGTTGAAGTTGCATCCATAGAGGAACACCGCGTAGTTGTAGTAGCCGGTCTCGGGGCCACTCCTGTAGGCGTATCTCGGATATCCCGCGCCCGTCCCGGCTGGACAGAACCATGCGGCGCAGCAGTTGGTCACATGGGGATCCAGGTAGGCGTGCAGCAGCGCCTTCTCATGGGTTGAGAGGCTCACCAGCTTCCCATCCCTGTTCCAGCGTAGGCCGCAGTATCCCCGCTCCCCCACCCCGATCCGACACTCGTTAGCGCACAGGTTGCATCCAATCCCGTTAGGCGTCTTCGGCGGCCTACCCGGGAGGCCGTATGACTCCCTGACGGAGGCGTGGACGCGCTCGATTATCGGCTTAGCCTCCTCAGGCCTGGACCTGATGCAGTCCAGGCATACGCCGAGTGCCTCGGATAGTAGCCTATCCCCTCCACCGCATATTTTACATCTCATTTTATTGGCTGGGCTGAGCCTATAAGCCGATTCGAAGGAGGAAACCCCCTAGACCTCTCGGCGGCGACTGGGCATATAATGGGCTGGACGGGGAGATAACCTTTTCCCCGATTCAGGGAATGCGCCTCTTAGACATAACCTAGCTTTACATTGATCCATAACTCGTATCATGACATTGGTCCATATCGGACAGCGCTTAAAGCTTGCTCTAACTGTGATTTATGGATACCGCCATCGGATATGATGGGGGTTGAGGGTTCCCTGGGAGCACTTCTAGGCTTGTATGGTGGCGATCTCCTCCCTCGCCGATTCGAGGATCTTCAGGTATGCCTCCTCGTTGTTTATGCAGCCTGGGTCTGGGGCTAGGTGGTCCCCGAAGTACGCGTAGGCCCTGGCCCTGCATCCCCCGCAGTTGTACCTGTAGGGGCAGCTGCCGCAATGGCCTTTGAGGATGTCTTTGTTCCTCAGTTCGAGCAGCGTCTTATCTCTACGCCACATCTCGTCCAGGTCTACCGTCTTTATGTTGCCTAGCTTCAGGGGGAGGAATACGCAGGGCTGTAGGTCCCCGTTGGGCTTCATGGCGAAATAGAATCTGCCGGCGCCGCATCCTCCGATGAACTCCGCTAACTGTTCTATACGCCCCTTCGTCTCGATGTTATAGAAGTGGGTGGGGACTATGGCTGCCTCCCCGCACCCTTCTATTTGCAGGGCTACCCTGGCGAACTGGGGGGCCGTGGATAGGAGCTTCATGGACGAGCCTTTATTTCTCTCGTATAGGGTTTTCAGGAGCTCCTCCCTCTCCGCCGGGGATAGATCCAGGTCCGCGATCTCCTTTCCCCTCCCCGTAGGTATAAAGTTGTAGAACATGAACCAGTCCACCCCTAGATCCTCGCATAGGTCTATGATCTTCGGGACCTCCTCGTAGTTGAGCCTCGTCACGGTGGTGGAGATGTTCACGAAGAAATTCTTTGCCACGGCGTTCCTTATGCCCTCTAGGGTGCGCTGGAAGGAGCCGGGAACCCCCCTGAAGCTGTCATGGGTCTCAGGGCTGGCGCCGTCCAGGCTTATCTGCAGGTATTCAACCCCCGCTTCCTTGAGCTTATCCGCCACGGGCCCGGTTATGAGCGTCCCATTGGTGGCCATGGCCACGTATATCCCGTGGTCCGCCGCGGCCCGGGCGAGCTGGAAGATATCCCTGCGGAGGAGGGGTTCCCCCCCGGAGAAGGCTATGATCGTTACGCCCATCTCCGCCAGCTTCTCAACGGCCTCCAGGGCCTCCTCGGTGGATAGGTCTCCCGCGGAGGAGCCGGCGCCCGCGGAGCAATGCTTACACCTCAGGTTGCATACGCCTGTGACCTCCCATACGACTTGGAAGGGCGCCCCCGGGACGAAGGGCTTCTGAACCCCAAAGTAGGCTAGACCCTTTACGACGCTGGCCAGCCCCCGCCTCCAGTATGGGTCCCTGAAGGTGCGGCGCATCTCATCCTCCGTCACGTTGAAGGCCTTCGCCCCCGCCTTCAATATCGGGTTCAGAAGCTTGGCGGCGAACCTGCACCTGAGGCAGGCGTCGCCGCTATCCCTGACGCCGGAGAAGATCTCCAGGGCAACCTCAAGCCTGCTCTTACCGTCTTTAACGCAGAAGCCTGAAATCCCCTTAAGCAGGCTCCTCGCCACAGGGTTCTCCACGAAGCCCTTGAACATCTGAATATTCTCGATCAAGAACCCACTACTCCCAGGCTTTCTCAGATGCCTAGACGATTAATAGTATAGAATAACACCCAATTTATAACACTTACTGTCCTGACTCTACCGGTGGATACCGCCGTGAGGGGGAACCGGAGTCCCCGGGAAGGCCATGGACGCCCCGGAAGCTCCCACTCGTAAGTAAGGTATGGGATTTCCCGCTCATATTGTTAGAAGGGGTCTGCCTCATCTCGGGCGCTCCGATAATTTTTTATGGCTATGAGTGGAGGCTTCTCTCGGGTTGTAGGTGAGAGTTGAGCTACGACGTCGTGATTGTAGGGGCGGGGCCGGCTGGAATATTCACAGCCCTAGAACTAGTTAGAAATGGTGTCGAAAATGTCCTGATGCTTGATATGGGTCCGGGGATGGATGGGAGGATCTGCCCCGCCAGCAGGGGTGTAGGCTGCGTGGGATGCGACCCCTGCTACCTGCTCTCCGGGTGGGGTGGTGCAGGGGCCTTCAGCGACGGGAAACTAACCCTGTCAGCTGAGGTGGGGGGATGGCTCAGCGAGTATATAAGCGTGGATCGTCTATCCCAGCTTATAGATTACGTGGACGGGATATACCTCAGGTTCGGCGCCCCCCAACGCCTCTATGGGACCGACGTCGACAAGGTGGATGAGGTACGTAGGAAGGCCTTATCGGTGGGGCTTAAGCTCATCCCCGAGAAGATAAGGCACCTTGGAACCGATAAGTGCCCCGAGATACTCGGCAACATGGAGAAGGAGTTGAGGAAGCGCATCGATATACGCCTCAGGGCGAGGGCTAGAGACGTGATGGTAAAGGAAGGCTCGGCGAGGGGCGTGGTCTTAGACGACGGCGAGGTGATAGAGAGCAGATACGTGGTCTTAGCGCCTGGGAGGGTCGGCGCTGAATGGTTGAAATCCCTGGCTCAAACCCTCAACTTGAAGACGATAAATAACCCTGTGGACCTCGGGGTTCGCGTGGAGGTCGCGGCCTCGGTGATGGAGGAGCTCGTGGAGGTACTCTACGAGCCTAAATTCATATATTTCTCTAAGGCCTTCGACGACAGGGTGAGGGTTTTCTGCGTAAACCCGGGCGGCGAAGTTATAACGGAGTCCTATAACGGCGTCCTAACGGTGAACGGTCAAAGCTACGCCGAGAAGAAGACGGATAATACGAACTTCGCCATCCTCGTGAGCACCTCCTTTACTGAGCCCTTCAAGGAGCCCATAGCCTACGGCAAATACATTGCGAGGCTCGCAAACCTCCTGGGAGGGGGCATAATCGTCCAACGCCTAGGAGACCTGGAGGTGGGGAGGCGCTCCACGGAGGATCGGATAAGGCGTAACGTGGTGACCCCGACCCTTAGCACGGCAACCCCAGGGGACCTGAGCTTCGTGCTCCCCTACAGGTACCTCTCGGACGTGAGGGAGATGCTCCAAGCCATGGATAAGGTCGCCCCCGGACTATACGCTAAGCAGACGCTGCTCTACGGAGTTGAAGTTAAATTCTACTCCTCAAGGCTGGAGCTGAACGGAAGCCTCGAGACGAGGATAAGGAACCTATTCGCCGCAGGCGACGGGGCAGGGGTGACGAGGGGCCTGATACAATCCTCCGTATCCGGGGTCATAGTTGCCAGGGAAATCGCGAAACGCATGGGAAAACCCGTTGGAGGAGCCCCGTAACCCATAGGACAGCCGCAGAGCAGACAGGGAGATGATACGAGATAGAGTGTTGGGGCGTCTATGAAACTTATACACAGGGGGCAGCAGCTCGTCCGCACCTATGTTCCCGCTGTTGTTCAGGTGCCCCTTACGGTTACGTCCGAGATAATCCTGCTCAGCGCGACGACTGAAACCTTGGAGACGACGACGTTAGAGAGGAGTACCAGGGTGATCGAGGAGCTGGTCGTCCTCACCCTGGAGAACGTCTACACCTCGTACATCGCCCCTACGGCCACCCCTACCCCGGAGCAGCAGGGGGGATACAAGGCCACAAGCCTGATGCTAAGCAATCTGCCCTGGATCATCATCGCGCTAATAATCTTGACCGCTGCTTTAATAGTCAGGAGCCGCCGTCCCAGCTTTAAACCTGGCGTGGCGGCGACGTACTGTATAAATTGTGGCGCCCAGATACCCGGTGGACGCTGAGTATTGCCCCAACTGCGGAGCCTCCCCAAAGAGAATAAATCGAATCCAACAGCCCAGGCGTTCATAGTACCTGAGCTCCACCCTTGAATCAACGTTGTCCCGATCCCTGCTTCCGGAGATGGAGATCGCATAGTGGAGAATAGGGATCTCAACAGAGGATATTAGAGGCCTCTACTACAACCGGGACAAGTATCATGAGTGTGAGCGCATCGCCGTTACGGTTCGAAGGGTTAAAGCCCTTAGTGACATCCTACTTATCCTGCCCTGCTGGAGTTGATATTACTGGAAGCCAGATAAACATGGAGGCAGCGTATGTCAGAAGGCCTCCCCCAAAATATCGTGTCCTCAGGGACTGTCGGCTGCGGACGGCCCCCGCTGAGACCAGGGGTCTTCCTACCTGTGAACAGTGCTGGATCCACTAGTGCGGTTGTAGGGAGGCGTAGAGGTTTTTTAAGAAGTTTCACTCTCTTTGTTCCGCCCCGCAGTTGGGGCAATACTCAGCGTCCACCGGGATCTTCGACCCGCACTCAGTACAATATTTGATTTTAGATTCGATGCGGCTCGGCCGCCTCTTAAGGACCATAACTCCAACCAAAACGGCGGCGATGATGACGGCTACCCCAGCGTAGAGGGCTATCCCCCCGAATCCCCCCTCCCCCCCAGCCGTGGTAATTACGGCCGTAGTAACTGTGGGGGAAGTGGTGATAACCACGGGAGGGGCGGTAGTGGTGGTTGTAGTAACCGCAGGAGGAGTGGTCGTTGGAGTTGTGACCGTAGCGGTTAAGGTCTCCTCAGGCTTAGGCTTCGTCGGCGCGGCAAAATAATATATGTGGTTATCCAAGCTTCCGGCGGCCATGTATTCACCAGTGTCGGATATAGAAACACTGGAGACATCGTCTCCAGTTAAGTATCTCCAGAGATAGGATTTCCCCGTGAACCCTCTATCGAAGAGATAAACATAGTTATCATTGCTTCCAGCCATAACGTATGAGCCGTCAAAGCTTACAGCTACAGAGTTCACCTCCCCTCCCGTCGGAAACCTCCATAGATAACTGTTTCCTGTGAAAGCCCTGTCGAAATAGTAGACGTAGCCGTCGTCGCTTCCAGCGGCGACATAGGCTCCATCTCCGGATACAGCGACGGAACCGATTTTATCTCCGGCTTTAAACCTCCAATTATATGATCCGCCTGGGAGGTCGCGCTCCGCAAAGTAAATATAGCCATCCCTTCCGCCCGCCGCTACGTATGAGCCGTCAGCGGATATGGCTACAGAAAGCACCTCCCCCTCAGTTAGGAACCTCCATTTGAAAGTCTGTCCAGTATACTCCCTATCGAAGAAGTAGATGTTTCTGTCTCCACTACCCGCTACTATGAAGCCTCCATCCCGTGAAATAGCAACGGAGTTAACTGAGGCCCCGGTCTTATAACTCCATAGAGGCTTCCCATCGGTAAACATTCTATCGAAGAGATAGACTCGCATATCATAGCTTCCAACGGCAACATAGGATCCGTCCCCAGAGATTGATACGGACTCAATTATGCCCTGCGTTAAATACTTCCATAAGGGTTTGTTGCCCGTGAACTCTCTATCCATAAAATACACGATTTTATCGTTGCTTCCCGCAACAGCGAAGCTCCCGTCATCCGAGATCGCCACCGTCTTCACTCGCTCTAAAGTTGAAACCCTCCAAAGATCCCTCCCCTTCGACAACGTCTTATCAAAGAGGAAGGCGTTTCCATCCTTACAACCCGCTATCAAGTAGCCTCCATCGGCGGAAATTTTCAAAGCGTAAACATCAGAGGGCAGCTCATGCCTCCAAGAAAGTGGTTGACAGGAGGTGTCCGAGATGAAGAGGGAGGCGAAACCCAGCCATAAAAGAGTTAACAGGAGAAAAGAGGAATACTTCGCAAATTTCAAATTTTCACCTTCGCAAGTTCACGCTGGCCACGTATAAATGAAAGTTTGTCCTTTAATAGTTTTGTGGTGAGCTTACAACCAAACCCAGCACTTAGGCCTCCGCTCAAAAGCCCTAAAGGGCTCCGCCGACCTGGGGATGAAGCCTCTATCCCGGCATCGGGAGAGAGCCTTCCAGGCCGCCCAAGCCCTAAGGCTCTATTCCGAGACGATTATGCGGCTAGGCCGAGGCATGCCACCCATCAAGGTGGCCGACACTTTATCTAGGCTTGGATGCCGAGAAAAGGTTGCGGAACTTTAGCCACCGAGACGGCTGTTAGAACGAGTAATCATCCTGCATATGACGTTAAAGTAAGCCGAAAAAGCAGGACAAATCTAAGCTGAATTGGAGGCAAAAGGCCAATCATTGAGCGTGAAGGATTCAATGGTCGGCGCATTCACCTTAACCGAAGGCTGCCCTTTAATAACGGAAGACACTGTGTAAAAGAAAGGTTGATGGCCTGAATCTAACGGCCGCTCCCTTAATAGGAGCGGTTCAAAACGACAATTTTAACCGGCTCCCTGTAAGCCTCATCGTTGAAGCAGGAAGCCGGCATTCCTTCAGAGAGTGGGAAGGCCTGGATAAGGCTACAGCTGTGAGGGCTCTCCTCGAATTGGGTATCGGGGAATGGCGCAAACGGACGGCTTTAGAAGCTGATGCGCGATGGAAAGGCAACTTTTGCCAAGGCTGCTGAGATGGCTAAGCTCCCACTTTGGGAGTTCGCTGATCTGGTGAAGCAATGCAATATTGAGTGGGTTAGATATACACCGGAAGAAGTCGGGGAAGAGTTTAAGGGTGTCTGCGGCGGGACCCAGGTGAAACCGCTCGTTTTCAAAGCCACCCCCTGATCTACTTGACCAAGATAGGGCTGAGCAAGATCTTTGAAGAGTTAAAAGATGAAAAGTTAACCTCTCCAAGCGTCAAAAGAGAGGTGGTGGATGAAGGAAAACGTAAAGGCGTAACGGAAGCCATAATCTTAGAAAAGCTGTTCCTGAAGGGCACATTTAAAGTTGCTGAACTTGAAGGCTAGAGTTTTCTGGAAAGCCTATTGGAAACGAAGGGACTTCACGTAACCGACGCCGAGGTTTTAACAATAGCCAAGGAGCGCGGTGCAATAGCTATAATAGACGATGAGGTGGCTAGGAAAACGGCTAAAATCTATGGAATATCCTATGCAGGCACACCCTACACACTGGCAAAAGCGGTTTTTGAGGGGATCATTACGAAGGAGGAGGCTAATGGGGCGGTAAATGAGATTGTCTTCGCCGGCTGGAGGTACAGAATCAAAACCTACACGAGAATCAAAGCCTTAAAGCCTGGAAAAGGCAGACATCTCATTTATTGGTTAAGTTCCCCATTTTAATCGATCTGTTACCAGCTTCAATCTTTTTGATGACCAGCACTGTGTTCAACTCTTTAATATTCGATGAGTTAAGATGTGGAAATGGAGGCTCCGAACTCTGGAAAAGTGGAACCATGCAGAGACTATGCAGCCCGAATGTGAGCCCTCCGCGCCTAAAAGGCTTAAAATCGGCCGTAAAGCCAGATGTGATTTGGAGCCTCGGGCGGGATTCGAACCCGCGGCTTGCAGCTTACGAGGCTGCCGCTCTACCAGCTGAGCCACCGAGGCTGAGAAAGTTCCATTGAAACCGGGATTTAAGGGTTTTTTCTCCTTCGCTGCCCATCGACACGATGGGGAAACAGCAGCCTCCTTTAAGATGTTTTTCGAGAATCTAACTCCACCGACGACTTGAATACGCGCCTCCTGAAATCGGTTTACGAGCCAAGCCTACTTAAAATAGGGCATAGCCCTCAAAGAATCTAGGTGAATCACCGCCTCCATCGACTCCAGCCATGGGCTGACATGGTCGATCCGTGAGCTTTCCAAGGCGAGTGGAGTGGGGTTTCGGTTAGCATTCATCCCCATAAGCAAAAGTGTGTTAAGGTTCGCCGATATGTTTCACTGATCCATGTCAACTAGCCCTCTACGGCGGGGAGGAATACAGCCTCGTTGTAGCTGTTTAAAGGAGGATGTGGAAGGAGGCGGTGAAGGCTGTAGAGAACGTAAAGGAACGATTGTATAAGATGGGCTGGGTCGTTGAAACCCCCGGGAATCCACCTAACAACGAACGAGGAAAAACGGAAGATCCAGCTCATCGGATGGGAACACCTCAGAGAGCGGCGGCCCCGAACCCATAAAATTTAATCCGCCAGCTTACGCGATGTTCTCTCGCTTGGACAAGTTCTAGAGGAAAGTATATAGGCTTATACGTAAGTCACCGCCTTCAACCCGGCTAAGACGGTGGATTCTATCTCCTCGAATTCCTCCGAAAAATTGGAACATATCCCCCCACTAGTATGGGCTCCCTCAGCCCCCTAAAGAGGAATCACCAAGCCTTAAACCCAATGCGAAGCCCTAATACGCTGTAAAAGGCCTAAAATGAGTGAAAGAAAGGCTTTAAACGCATGTCCTCAACGTTTGTTATCCTTCGATGACTAGCTCCCGGCCTTCCACCAACATGGACGCTATCTTCTTCCGAGCGCTGTCAATGCAACGCCAGACAGTGCCCCTTGAAACCTCCATTCGACGAGCGGCTTCTTCTTGAGTAAGCCCCTCGTAATCTATCAGCCTCACCGCTTCAAACTCATCGACATTTAAGACTATAGGGTTTCTCATCGTCGACGGATCCGTCTCCACGGTTGGAATGAAGGCTCTGACAGCCGGCTTCATCCCTATCAGTCGAGGCTTCATGGGCCGGCCGGGACCAGCGACCCTACCCCACCTATACCTAAATCTGAACATCGCCATCTCTTCCTATGCACAAACATAATCGAAGGAAGCTGAAACTCTCTAAATAAGGCATGCGCTTTTATTTGTTTATTTTTGTCATCATCGCGCAGTTAAAGCTTTACAAGGAATTTTCGTGGAGTCGCTTTTCCGCTTTTGATCATCCCCCTCAGAGCCAGATTCAAAACTAAAGATTGTCCTCGAACCGTTTTCCTCGCGCCTCTAACCGGGTCTAACCTGATAACCGTCATCGTAGGCGGGCTCTCCAACCTTGGAAAATGTCATCGGGGGCTGCTCTCACAGAGGCAGGGTAAACACGATACGGCATGCCCAGAGAGTTATGAATAGAAAGGAGGTATATGCCCTTATTGGAGAATTCCACCTCTCGAAGGCGAGCGATGGAACAATCCGCGAAACCCTTGACCAGCTTGAAAAGATTTCTCCTAAACATGTCAACCCTTTGTCATTGCACGGAAGAAGGGCTGTGAACAGGCTGGGCTTGGCATTTGGGGATGGATGCAAGCAAGTTCGTGCAGGAGACGTTGTCACCCGAGAAGTTTCATTTATGCAACCATAACAAATATTAATTAAATTAGATTCATTTTTTGATCTATGACAGGGGTTGAAGAGGGTTATCAAGGTTGAAGATCTGCGTAACAGCCTCCGAGAAAAGCCTAGAAGCCCGGATGGACCCAAGGTTCGGGAGATGCCGATACTTCATCATAGTGGATCCGGAAACCGGGGAATTTGAAGCGCTTGACAACATGGCGATTAGCGCGCCGCACGGAGCTGGAATCCAGTCCGCTCAGACATTAGTAAACAAAGGGGTTGAAGCCGTCATAACGGGGTATGTAGGTCCTAACGCGTATCGGTTTCTCACAGCGGCGGGAGTAAAAGTCATCACCGGGGTGACGGGTACGGTCAGAGAGGTGGTTGAACGATACCGAAGGGGGAGCCTACAGCCCACTGCAGGCTCAGTCGCCCCGACCCACTACGGCGCGGGTGTTGGGTTGAAATGGGGAATGGGTTTTGGCCGAAGGATGGGTAGAGGCGGATGGTGGAGCCCCGGTCCAACCGTTGGACCACCTACACCCCCACCTGTTACTCCGCTTCAAGAAACTTATCCTCGACAAGCCTCCACGCTTCAAAAACCTGAGGAAGAGCTGAGAGCGCTGCAAGAATATAAGAAGAGGCTAGAGGAAGATTTAGAAGGCGTTAAAGCCAGAATTAAGGAACTGAAGGACCTGGTGAAAGTTGGCCCCGAGGAGAAATAGGCCTACTCGAAAGAAATAGGCTTTTCACTCAGGAAATTCCTTACCGCATTTTGGACATTTCACCATCCTACATGAGCCGAGAGAAGCTTGAGCACAGCCTGAACACGCGAAGGCCCGTGCATATCCTATGTCAAACTCAAAGCCGCATTCTGGACATCGATACAATCGAGCCATACGAACCACACCACTAGGACATACCTATCGAAGTAAACCAGACACATCCTCATATAAGTTCAAAGCTAAATATTAACTCTCCTGACGAGGTTTCTTCCAACCGCCATCACACATTAAAAGGGCGCGTTATTTGCATGGCGATTGTAAAGATGTGCGTACGTAGGTTAAATGAACAATTTATTAAGCATAACAGTGGTTACCTAAGTGTTTAAAGTTTAGCTTTCCCGTTTAGAAAGCGCTCTATGTTGTCCACGATGTTCATGGAAGCTTTCGCAGCTGGGGATTTGGGATGCTGGATTATAAACGGCTTTCCGCGTCGGACTCCACAGATTTTAGGATCCAGCAGGGGCTCTTCCAAGAAATGTAACACCCGTCTCCCTCGCGATTTTTCCTCCTCCGAAGCTGAATATGTTAACCTCACTTTCGCAGTTTGGACGTATAAAACCGCTCATGTTCACTATGATTCCTATCATCGGAAACGTTCAGTTTACGAGCGGATGTTACATAAGATTCGGCGAGAAAGCCTACGGTTTTAACCTTGGGGTGAACCGCCGTTAAATTTATGTTTTTTCAGTCTTCCACGCCTTTTCGGATGTGGCCTGAATGTCCGAAAGCTTGAATAAGGCTTCAAGCCGAGACAGGCGGGTGGGTGGATTCGGGCATAAAATAAATAAAATATCGAGCAGAAGTAAAATAAATAAAGTAAAATATAGGGCTTCTTCAGCTTCGTGAAGTTGAAGGAGTCGTTGACGGGCTGGTGGCGCAGCCCTTGCAGATAGTCCTGGAGCCGTGAAGGGATAAATGAACGCTGAAACGGATGTAATCCTAAGCGTTGAAGGGGCTATGTGCAAGAATCTCCACGGCAAAAGCTGTGGGGGGATGTCAAATCTCTCCCGCCGGGATCTTAAGTTAAAATTGGAATCAGATTTATATGTTTCAGTTAAAATTTTAGAAATAGGGATTCATTTATGTATCGGGGAAGAATGGGAGGCTATGGTTTAGGTCCAGGGGGAAGATGCGTCTGTCCGAGATGCGGCTACGTAATCTCCCATGCTGCGGGAACGCCATGCTTTCAAATTAAATGTCCCAACTGCGGCTCATCCATGACAAGGCTTCGATGAAAATTGAATGCGACGCGCCAAATTTATCGGAACATTAATTTTTATGATTTTAATGGTGCCATGTCTCCCTGCAAGGCTCTGTTAAAGCTACGAGTCTACCGTTGATGTACGTGTCTAACGCTTCTCTTACCGTGTCGACTTCACTTGTGAGCGCCGCGACGCCTTCCCTATGGGAAGCCTGTAACCCCCCGTGGTGCAGTTCCTTTAACTACAACGGCGTCTACGTTAAACCTTAGAGCCAAGGTTTCAGCCGCTCCATGACCGCCAAAATGCCCTCCAACATTCGGCGCAGGCTCTGCTTTCCATCCTACCATCTGAGTTAAGAGTCACTAGTGTGGACATTGGAGTGCGGCCGAAGTGGTGAGGAATTACGGGGGTTCTCTCCGTCGAATCTCAACAGGTATCGCGAACCTTACCCTTACCGTGCACTTTCCAACGGCTCAGCCTCACAAACTACTCTTGTAGGCTACCACCATCCTCTACGAGCTGTATATGGGCTTATCGGGTAAGGTCCGAACGGTAAGCCGTAAGGAGTCATCGTAGCTGGCTGCATTTGAAGCGGTGCTGAGCCTGAAGTGGACGTGTATGGAGGTATTGGTCCTGAGCCCATGTATTGTGGGAACCCATAGTTCGCCGGCGTGGATAGTCTACCATACGTCGCGTAGGGGTTGGACAATCCCATGAACGCCCAACGCCCGAACAGCCATCCAGGCCTCTGCCATGGCGGCAAGTAGCTGAAGGGCCCTGCGCCGGGCCATGGACCCCTACTGAAACCTGCGGGCGACCTGAAGCCCCCGCCCCATCCTCCCCGTCGCATGGCCATCCTATTCGCCTCCCCCTCCTCCCTTTCTTTGGGCTTCCTCCTTTAACCTTTCGATCTCCTTTTCTAATTCTTTCAGCTGTTCTTCCAAATCCCTTTTATAGAGTTCTAGGCCTTCGATTTGTTCGGTTACACTTGGAGAACCCATTGGCGGATAGTAGGGTGTGAGCCTTGACCAGAACAGCCACCAGCACGCTCCTGGACCATACAGCCACCCAGGTCTTTGCCATGGAGGGAGATAACTGAATGGCCCTCTCCCAGGCCATGGACCAAACCATGGGTTAAACGCTCTTCCCCTCCAACCCATTTTACATCACCATATTTCGTGTTATTGCACAAATTATTTAAGCTTTACTGTAACGAAAACGAGATATTCCTGAGAATAACCTTTTTTTGACCCCCACCACTTACTTTTAAATTTTTCATCCTAAAAATTTATTTTTATCAATAATATAAGTATCCCTTCAGAAATTCAATAAAAACCAATAAAACTCGACATACCCAAAAAAGCATACACGAATCGCTAGTGGCGTTTTCGTGGAGGCTTCAAACTTTAAAGCTTTTCTACCAAGATTAGGAACATAAGGGATGGGATAATATCGGCAAAAGATTAAGCATCCCATGTCTTATCAAAAACAATCCATTTACAAACCCCCGAAATAAACTCGTTGAAAGTAATCGATCTTTAGAGGACGCTCAAAATCTATTTTCTATAAAAATGACTTCCTGGTTTATGGCGTATCTGCTCGATCAGTGTGCTCTAACTTTGAAGGTGATTCCATTAAACTTAGCTTTCCCTCCCTTAACTCCCTTATTATTTCCTTGACCGTCATGACTTTGGAAAGCTTGTATATTTTGATCATGCCATCCCTCAACGCGTGGAAGGGCCCTTCTCCCAACTTCATAGCTACGAGTACATTCACCTTATTTTTCAGAAGGAGTCGAGCTGCTTCAATCCCCCTTCTCCTATCCAACTTAGCGCCTGGATTTTCAACCACCCGCCACGATTTAGCCTCTCCCCCATCCATGTCTATTAACATGTAATACGGTGAGCTGCTGAAGTGGCTGTAAACCTGCGATTCAAGCCCCTTATCTTCAAATATAGGTACAGCCAACAAGTAGCGTTTTCTTTTAGATGGTTCTATATGAATAATGAAGGAGTCCATCTCCTTTATCTGCTCTTTAACTTTCTCTTCGACCTTTTGGGAGATTTCGTGGGCCTTCTCAACGGTTAAGCCTTCATCCACCTCTAAATGGGCTTCCCCGAAAATGAAGGGGCCAGCTCTCCTTATCTTGATGGCGTGGACTGCTTCCACCCCGGCTATACCTTCAACGATTTCCTTTATCCTCCGCATTTGCTCGGGCCTAAGACAAATATCCAACAATATCAGAGTCGCATCCTTTCCCATCTGCAACCCTAGCTTCAAGACCAGCAAACTGATGATTAAACCAACGGCGGCTTCAACCCAATATATTTCCATATAATTGAACGCTACTCCCAAAACCACCATCATTGAGGAGAAAGCGTCTATCCTTGAATGTTTTCCCTCGCCGATTAGAGCCTGAGAGCCTATTGACTCCCCCACTTTAATCCTATAATGTGAGAGGAAGAAGGATGTGAGAACGGAGACGCCTGCCACAGCCACGGCTATATGCGGTGAAGATACGATGTAGCGTGCTCTAAACCTTCCTAAAGAGTCAAGGAGTATTTCAACCCCGGATACGATTATGATGATAGAAACGGTAAGTAAGGCCAGAGTTTCAACCTTGTAAAGTCCGTAAGGGAACCTTTCCGAAGGCTTTCTCTGCGAGAACTTCAATCCGAGCCAGACGGCAATTGACGCGAATATGTCAGAGAAGGAGTGCATTGCGTCGGCTAGAAGTGCAACACTCCCAGAAGTGAAACCTACTGTTCCCTTTGCAAAGCTTAGGGCTACCAGCACCATCGTGGATGTTCTCGCAGCATCCTCGCCCTTCTTGAGTAATAGATCCTTATTTGAAGTCCTCATCGTCAAGTCTCCTCACATCATATTATAGATGACGGTGAAGTATCGCCCTAGGAAGCGATGTTCACGAATGAAGCGTTTCACAAAATATTTCGAGCTATAACACAAAATAAGCTTTTCGCATAGAGTAGATCAAGGATAAAGGCACTCAGCAGAGTATAAAAATTAGCATTAAACATAAGACAAAATTCTGCTAACCATAAATGTTGACTGAAATGCGTTGTCTCCGATAGGCAGCCTACTTCTCTGTTTATAATTACGGCCCTCAGCAGTGATGATCGCGCCAACCGCTGAAACGATGTCCTTGAATACTACACAAAATTCTCTCTTCCTAGGAGTCTTTTCATATAAAACTTATATCCACCGTAATTTAATTCGATAAGTCTCCCCTCCCTGATCAACTTGTTTACTAAATTCCAGTCGACACCAGCTTTTCTTAAGAACTCATCAACCGCATCGGCGCGCATCGGATGAACGGACATGATGCTTAGCAAATCCTCTTCTACGTCCCCGGTAAAGGCAAAGTCCAGGCCCTCATAACCTGTAAGATATTCTACATTTCCTTCACCTAGAACTTCGGTGAAAGCCTGATAAGCCGCGTTAAGGGCTTGTTCGCTTGTAGGCTTCACCCACCGCTCAGCTGGAGGCCTAGTGGGAACGGCTATATAGGCTTTCGCTGGGTTCAGCCGCTCCAAGAGCATGGATATCTCCTTTATCTCCTTTTTCTCATCGTTTACGCCATCTATAAGCATTGTTTCGGTAATGATCACCCCACTATAAGTTTTCGAAAACTCTACGAGACCTTCCAAAATTTCTGGAAGCCTTAAGCATCTATGAGGCCTATTCATACGATGCCAAACATCTTCGTCGACAGCGTCGATTTTTAATGAAACCAAATCGGATCTAGCTAGATCTTCTCTAACGTCCTCTCTACAGATCAGTGAAGCATTGCTTATCACCGCAACTTTTAACCCCAAAGGCTTTAACATCTCGATCTCTTCTCCTAAATTTACGTCTAAAGTGGGTTCACCGTCGGGAACGAAAGTAAGATAGTCAACCAGCCCTCTAACCCTTTCCACCTTCTCTAATTTCTCCTCAACCTCCTTCAAGATGTCTTCAGGCCTGTAAAATGCACGGCGCCTAACCTGTTTCCTTAAAGTCCGTCCAAGTTGACAGTAAACACATGAATAGGAGCATACCTTAGAGGGAATATTGTTTATTCCTAAGCTACGCCCCAGCCGTCTAGATGGAACAGGACCGAAAACCTTCATGTCCACTCTACCTTAATTAGACGAAAACTAAATGGCCAAATACCAAAGGGCAGCCTCCTCATGACAAGCTAAGAACATTAAACATGGTGCGTTCGTTTAGAAAGGTGAAGGTTAGAAATATAGGCTGTTTAACTTCTGGATGAAAATCCCGGTGGCGTCCATCTTGGATTTCAGAAGATTCGCTATGTGGTTACACTTCACTTTAAAGATGTAAATGGTAGTTGGTTTCCTCTTAACGTCTATGAGGGATTCCAAGTTCCCCTGCCCTTTACTTATAATCAGGTCGGATCGTCTGAAGGTCTCTTGAAATTCATGGGAAGAGTCGTCTAAAATTATGCCGCCGAAATCGTTTCCCGTGGATATGGTTCTCGCTAGCTTAGTCATCCCTACTTCGTAAGCGTCTTCGAGGGTTGCGTCGTTTAATATCGGCCCTCCCCTTACTACGACTGTTACCTGGGCTCCGAGGGACTGCACCGCTGAAACTAGAAGTTTATCGAAGGCAATCTCCCCCGCGTTATCGCAAATATAGAGCACTCGTTGACTTTCCTTCACTAAATGTTTCACTTCCTCCATTTTACTTGAATCCACCTCTGTTCTCATAGCTTTTTCGAAAAGTGTCTTCGGGGTCTCAACAGTCTTCACAGCTCCATAGTCAATCATGTTTCCTGCGGCGGCGACTCTAAGAGCAAGCATGAAAGGGATATTATTCCCAAATCCTTCTTCCAGTTTGAACAGCCATTCCAAAGCCATTCTATTTGACAGCTTTTTCAGCTCGTGATAAGGATCTGGATTCCCCGTAACCTCTTTCACTATTCTATGCAAATCGCTTCCAATCTTAATGCGATTTACCTGGTTCACGTTCACGTCGTTCAAATATTGTATCGCGTCCTTGAGGGCGCGATACCTTAACGTTAGGTCTCCTGTTGCGTATTCACATGCCTCCGCCACTTGTCTGAGAATGCAAGTGATACATTCCGGTGCCGGCTTTAAAATCGCGGCTCGAACCTTTCACCACCCCATCTCAACTTTAATTTAGGAGGTCGGCGTGAACGATGAAATCTTCGTAAATCCTTCGACTTAATTAAGTTGGCTACTCCTTGAAATTTCAACTGAAAACTCAGCAACGGAGATGCTAGGCTGATACTCCTACCGTTTTATGATTCTCCCTGGCGTCGACGCATTATACCCTGGGGATGAAACTCTGGCATGCAGGTCCGGTGGGAGGCACTGAGACCCCTCTGAGGGCACATATCCCATTGCTGAAGTAGGCGCAGTTCATATGAACTGGCATCCTTGCCGTGAACGCTTGTGGATAGCTAACTGGTTGAGTGGGTCGCATCCATTGATATGGGAGTGTGCCCTGTGAAGGTAAGTAGTATGGGGAATATTGCGGATAATTAGGTTGTCCCCACGCGTAGGTCGACATCATACTTGCGTAGGCGGGGTTAGCCCACCACCAGCGAGGTAGCCATGGAAGCCATCTGCAGTATGGTGAAAGGTTGGGTCCGAATCCCCATCCTCTTCCGAACCATCCATAACCCATTACATCACCACATAGTGTGTCATAGCACAAAAATATAACCTTTTCCACGCCTCTCCTCTTTTACCTCTTTAATCATCTTCATCTCCCCGAAGGTTAAACCTGTCATAGGATCTACGATTTGCTCCACTCTGTTCCTCACCTCCTCCTCCAGCGTCACCATCCTCCATCCCTTTTTTAGTGAAAATCATCTTGAAGGAGTCTTAGAAGCGTCAAAGCCACTTTATCTAACATGGTCATGGACGTAATCAGCAATCCTCATAATGCTCATAGTTACTGAGGAGTTAGGGTAGGCGATCACAATGGGTGTTCCAGCCACATAGGATTGAAATAGTGTTCTGTCGAAAGGCACCTCTGAAATTATTTTGCATCCGTATCGATTCGCGATTTCAAGTATTTTCTCTCTATTTTCTCCAGGCATATCCGCTTTGTTAACGATTATTTGAGTTTGTATCCCCAGTTTCGACGTCAGCTCCATTATCAAGATGAGGTCATAAACGCCTAGTGGTGTCGGCTCAGTCACGGCTAAAGCAAGGTCTGCGCCCCTAAGGCCCTGAACAACGTTGCAATGGGCTCCTGGGGAGGTGTCGACGATCATGATATCGTATTTCTCTTGGCTTGCCTGTTTAAACGCGAAATCCTTCGTAGCGGTCACAACATGGGCTGATCGCGTTTCATTAGGCTTTAATTCCCCTTCTATCAGAGTTAAGTTACCGTCTTGGGCGTGATGCACGTATCCTATAATTTTTTCAGCGTTCACGATGGCGTTTTGTGGGCAGGCTAAAAGGCATGCTTCGCACCCGGAGCATAACTCCTCGAAGAGCATCGGACATTTTCCCGCAATTTGGAATAAAGCATGGGCACGACAAGCCTCCACGCATCGTCCACATTTGTCACATTTATCCTCGATAATCTTCGGGCTAAACATCTTCACCTCGTAGATGGGTGTGGGTTGAACCCCGAGGACAATTCCTGTCGTCGGTGAATCCACGTCCGCGTCCACGAGTAGAACATGATACCCTTTTTTACTCAGGAAGGCCGCTAGGTTTACAGCTATGCTTGTTTTACCTGTCCCACCTTTGCCCCCGGTTACCGCCACCATTGGCGTTTTTACGGGCTTTCTATTGAAGGCCCAAGCTAAACTCTTATTCAAACTAATTCCACCTTACCGATGCTCCTTCTTCGCGCCTCCGTATTTAGCTAAGGTTTGTAACGCTTCGGTTAACGCTTCAGCCATCTTATAGGGAAAGCCGACTGATAACTCGTAGTCTTTCAGGCCTGCATGCCCTCGAGCGCCTTCACATCCAATGGCGAGGTTAATGTTTCCTTTCAAATATGGGGTTAGAACTGCGTCGGCGCATAAAGAGAATAGGCCGCCCAGGGATAGGCTTGCCCTCTCCCCGGTGTCGTATTGATACGCTTGGATAAGCTTCATGGCCTGCGATGGATCGCATATTAAGACGATTATGTCCGGTTTAATCGACATGAGGCCTAAGGGCCCGTAGAGGACGGCTGCATACTTTCTCGGCAACTTCGGAGTGTCTTCGATATATCTCCAAAGCAACTCCTCAGTCTTGAACCTATGACGTTTCTGGAACAGTTCATGCACTTGGTGGCATCTTAATTCTTCCGTTGGATTCATCAACCCAAGAGACACCGCTGCGACTCTACACAGGTGCTTGGATGACGGGGAGAAGAATAAGGAACCGTTTCTTCTAACGTCTTGGATCATCTCGCAGTGTCGACGCGCTTCATCGATCTCCTTCACGCCTCTAGGGATTTCACCGAGGTGTTGTATGAGCTTCACCCCCACGGGCCACCCTTCTAAGCCTAGTGTATTTTTCAAGGTCTGCTCGATGCCACTTTGAGAATTCCTGTTCGTGATCTTGGATTGAGGTGCATGTTCTTGATTTACAGGCTCTCCACACCAGTCACAATACGAGGCGTCCAAGGCGAGGGCTCTTCCACATCTCGTACAAAACCCCATTATAGATAACCTCTATTGAACCTCTCTTAGAATCCGGTTGGAAAGGATGAGAAGAGCTTTAGACGTTTCACAATTGGGGTTGTACTCCACGACTGGAATTCTGTTTGAAAGTGAAATGGGAACATTCTCATCTGAAGGTATCTTCCCCGCTATCGGTATCGCCCATTTGGCTTGAAGCCAATTTTCCATCTCATCGGCATAGTTAGGGTTAAGGTCAAATTTGTTGATGACGGCGATGGCGGGGATTTTGAAATGGGCTAGGACGCTTAGTATGCGGTTCAAACTGTTTCTGGCGGCGGGTGTAGGTTCGGTGACGACCAGCGCGTAATCAGCTCCCGCTATGGAAGCTATGACTGGGCAGCCTATCCCTGGAGGGCCGTCAACCAGAATCAAGTCTGACCCTGAATCTTCAGCGACCGCCCTCCCCTTCGCCTTCACCGCCGTCACTATATAGCCCGAGTTGCTTTCACCTATGTTCAGTTGACCTGTAACTATTGGGAAGCCGTAATATGTCTTTGCGATTCCAATTCTGCCGTTCGTCACCCGCCTGATGGATATGGCCTCCGTGGGGCAGATGAGGGCGCAGGATCCGCATCCCTCGCAGAGGAATGAAATAACCGCGGGCACTTCTCCTTCGATGTTTATCAATGCGCCAGTCTTGCAGACGGATAAGCATTTGCCGCATTTCACGCATTTAGCCGGGTCGATGGACGCCTTCTCCGATGCTTGAATGTCTATGTAATCCACGATGTCAACTCCGAGAATGATGGAGAGGTTGGGTGCATCCACATCCGAGTCGATTGCCGTGATTCCAATTCCAGTCTTGCTCAGTAACACCGATAGGGACGCGGTTATAGTGGATTTTCCAACTCCGCCTTTTCCGCTAACGACAACAAGTTCCTTCAACCTTCCACCTCCACTGCCGAAGGGGGAGAAGCTTTATAATCCTTAAGGCATCGTCTTATCACATCTTCAACCTTTGTCCCAGGATTGACGATGAACATCTTAATCTCTGACTCTTTCAGCATAGTGGATACGGTTAGACTGAAGCTTGCTGCGATAACCACCTTAACGCCAAGCTTATTCAAACCTCGCACAGGTTAATGGGCCAGCTCCATGAGGGGTATCCGCGAAGGGGTTCTTTCTAACCTTAATTTTTCTGGTCACCCCATCCTCTACGCCCACTATGGTGAATGTTAGGGAACGCCCGAACACCTGTGAAACAGCATCCTCTAAGCCATTTAAGTCTTGAGTTGCGACTGCTATCCGCGTTTCCAACTCACCAATCTTTAGGCTCTCTGGAAAGGACCATAGCTTCCGCTTCACTTCTTAAACTCTTTAAGCCTCTCCTCTACTGCTTTAAGCTCGTTTTCTAAGACCAGCTTCCACCACTCCAACAGTTTCCTCGTCTCATCAATGGTGTAAACTGGGTATGTCCAGTAGGGGAAAAGCCAGTGGAGTTGAATCCAACGGTAAAGCCCCCTCCCCATCCTTGGCCAAGGCCACCAGAACCAAGGTGGAATCCAGCCTCCCCAGATGAAGGGGCTCCAAATCATGAAGCTCACCAATATTTATGGGTAAATGCACGAAAATATAAACCTTATTCCAACACCTGTGGCTCTTCCAAACTTTATACGACAGATCTTCGGTTACAGCCCCCCTACCTCATGACGCCATAAACGGTGGAAAACCCCCTCAAAGCTGAAAATAATTAGTTATAACAGCTATTGGAATGCCTATCCACTTTAAAAGCGACATCTTGCCAATGTTAAATCTAATTTGGCCCTCCATCTAGACCAAATGTTAGATAATCAATTTTTTCATTTTTTGAGCGGATTTCATGAACCTTCATTTCAACTTCCTCCGGCTAATAATAAAAACAGCGCCTCTTAGCAATCATATTATTGGTTTTTCCAAGTTGACAGTAAAACATGAGTAAGTGCACATTTTTGGTGGAGTATTATTTATTTATGTCTAAGCTTCTTCCTAGATGCCTTGATGGAACTGGACCGAGGACTATGCTTTTCTCATCGGTCAACTCATCACAATTTTTGAATGCTTCTCCAAAAGTAAGTGTGAATATAACTGTTGCTTCATCCGCTACTTAGCTCCTTAACTTCTCTTCTGCCTTTTTCCAGTTCTTTTTCTTGTTCCTTATCGTTTATCAATAGCAAAGCTTGAAACTCGCCTACATGCGTTTTCTCTTCTTTCGCTATATCTAAGAGAACCTTCTTAATCTCAAGGTTTTCGGTCATGGCAGCCATCTGTTCGTAAAGATTTATAGCATCCAATTCGGCAATGATCCCAACTCTAAGTATTTCCCTATCCAAGTTTTCTTTGCTTATTTTTTCAAGATTTATTGGAATTTTCGACAACATACGTATCATCCCCCTTTCTGTTAATAGCCATTATTTAAACATTATTTTTTAACGTTAAGGAGGGGCCCTCCCAAACGGCTATTTTGACAGCCACAGAAGTTTTCCAGCTCCACCCCTGCCGCTAGCAAAGAAAACTTGATCCTCTAACCAAATTCCTATACCAACGCTTAACATCCTCATCAAAAAAGCAAATCAGAATATTTAGCCTTATTCATGAGAAAATCTCTAGACGATATAAAAAAGGAGCCCACACCCAAATCATGGTAGGCCGGGTGGGATTCGACCCCCTGACCTCCGGCTTTGAGGGACAGCACTCTATCCAGCTGAGCCACCGAGGCCCCTCATAGACGACCCTTAAGCATATAAAGCTTATTTAGAGAGCCGAGATTTGTCCTTCCATGACGCGACCCTTAACGGGCTCGGGGACAGGTGTATCGGGATGCCTTTGACGGAGCGCCAGGCCATCAGGATAATCCTAGCCGGGATCAGGAGGGATCCCATGGCCCTCCTCCCCTATGGGGACGACGCCGCGGCGATCCCCTTAGGCTCCGGGGCAGCCGTCTTGAAGGTCGACATGCTCGTCCGGGCCACGGACGCCCCTAGAGGGATGACGCTCAGGCAGGTGGCCATGAAGGCGGTCACCTCCACGGTCAGCGACCTGGCCGCGAAGGGGGTGAGGCCCATGGGCTTCCTCATATCCCTAGCCCTTCCCCGTGGGATCACATCCAGCCAGGTCAGGGAGTTGGCCTTAGGCCTCGATGAAGCCGCAGGCCTCTACGGGGCCTATATCCTAGGCGGCGACGTGAACGAGGGCCCCGACCTGATAATAGACTGCGCAGCCCTAGCCTGGGCGGATCCCGGGAGGCTCACGCCTAGGAACGGGGCGAGGCCCGGGGAT
>Ga0207433_10004898_pt1 | contig 24294 bp, 20 predicted proteins | sample YelNatPaOPGAMG01_FD_187559 | JGI IMG/M metagenome (GOLD analysis project Ga0207433, IMG submission 187559) | Hot spring thermophilic microbial communities from Obsidian Pool, Yellowstone National Park, USA - OP-RAMG-01 (SPAdes) (version 3) | ecosystem: Environmental > Aquatic > Thermal springs... | reverse complement strand
CTCATTCCCAAAATTTCCCGTATTTGATAACTCTTATTCTTACTTAACATCTGTTCAGCGAATTTATTTAAATACCACATTACTTTAAAAGATGGAGCATTGATAAAGATTTCTCCACTCTGTGTTTTTGCACTTTCAAAGGGAATATGGTGATGTATTAAAATGTATCCACATAAATCACATACTTTCAGACTACTGTTGTAGTTCCAAAAACTATTTGGAAATAGTTTTTTAGATGGAGCTAAATTGTTATTTAGTCTTACATCTAACATCCTTATACCTTGAAGAAATTTTTTTAAGTTCTCTTTGCTTTCATCTTGGCAAGAATTTATTATGTTATCTGGCAGGTAAAAACCCCTCCCGCAAATGCCACAATCATCATATTGTGCGAGAGTCTTTAAATGATTTATAAAATATTTAAAAGAGGGTTCCCAACTCTTTTGAAGATAGTTCTTATAAATTGGTGAATTACAAACTATTGAAGAAACTTTACCCTCACTGAAGTAGTTTTTATCTACATTTATTTTCTCAAAAATATTTCTATCAATCTTTATGCATCCATCATCTTGTAAAAAACTTTCTTCAATATTATTAATAGATTGAAAAACTCGCATAAGTCCGATTACTCCTGCATTGTACCACCAATTCGAAGGATACAACCTTATTTCTTCACTCATATCACCTCCAGCATTCCGAATCCCTGTCCCGTTCTGAGTCCGAGGCCGGTTTGATAGATGAAATTTAAATCCTCCGGGTGTCCTTTGAGTTTGAATACCCCTTCTGTGCAGGTAAGTGTCATAAATGGTTTGTTGGTCTTCTCTCTGAAGCCCCTTAGGGTATGTTTCACTATCTGTTTTTTGATCTGTATCGGTTCGAATTTCAAATCATCCTTCAAACCATCACCCCTCAAATCCTTTATAATCCTCGTCTGAATTGCATTCATCTCTCTATTGAAGATCTCCAGTTCGTCCTTTGTGGGTAAAAGCGGTTTACCTGATTTATTCTCGATGAGAATAGGAGACAGGGTATTGAATATTACCTCTTGCCTTTTTATTCTATTCTCTTTTGCCATCAGGATCTTATCAAGTTTTATGATTGATTTGCCTTCGATATTAAAGGAATCTATTTTCAATAGTCCATTATACAGGTTCATAATGAAGTAGTAATCGGGCGAACTGATGTAAAAAAGGACTCTACTGTTCTTATCCAGATGGAATACGGTCTCGTTTATCTCTATGTTTTCACTAAGACTAAATCGCTCCTTTTTTGCCTCTCTCTTCCCGCTGATAGATACAGCAAAGCAGAAGGGCTTAGCCTTTTTTGACTTCTCACTCCCTTCATCAGGGTAGATTGAATTTTTATAATCTAAGTCCGAAATGGATAACGCCTCTTTAATAAGGGCAATAAATCTATGGCGATATAGTATTGGTAGAGTATCTGCCCGGTATCTTATACACAACCTCACCTGCCTTCCTCCTTAATGTCAGCAAAATACCATATCTTATTATGTCCTGTCAAACAATTAGTAACTGTTGTGGTCGAAGTTGAAGTGTAAAAGAAGTTATGAGTGAAGCGAGAAATAATATAAAATGTGTGTAATCCCGGGGAGCGTCGTATGGGTTGTTTGATGAACCTATTTTGTTTGTGGATCTGGGGATGGCACCTTCTTGTTTACTCCGGGGATCTTTATCTCATCCTTCTTATACACCTTCTTTATCTTCCTGTCCTCCTCTTCATCATCAGTACTGCTGTCCTTCTTCTTGTTATCTATGCTCGGGAGATTCTTAGCACCTCTATTCTTATTCTCACCTTTATCCCCATAATCTTTTGGGGTGAATTGAGGAGATGAAGGGGTGTCAAACTTTTTAGGTCCTTTATTGAAATCGGGTCTTCTGTTTGTCTCCTCAGGGGCGTTAATGATGGGTTTTTCTGGCTCAACCCGTTTATTGGTCTGCGAGGGTGTGTTTATCGCAGGCTGATGTGGCTCAACACGCTTCTCAGTCTGTGACGGTGTGTTTATCGTAGGCTGATATGGCTCTACTCGCTTCTCGGTCTGTGACGGTGTGTTTATCGTAGGTTGATACGGCTCAACCCGTTTATTGGTCTGTGATGGTGTGTTTATTTGCGGTTGAGCAGGTTCATATTTTTTAGGTGTATAGTTTATATCTGGCCTCTGTGGACCTGTTATTACGGGCTGGGAGGAGGGACTCTCAGAGCCACCGCCGGAGAAGCCGTGAGAACCAGATTGATTCGAACCGGGAGTGCTACTATTTTGAGGTGTAAACTCGTGTTTACCTCCTCTGTCTGAATATGGGATGCCAGAATGGTACTCACCGTGTCTATTCTTTGGCTCGTATGGCCTTCTACCAGGCACATTGATATCCACATCTACATAGACGAACACATTGTCATCAGGGTAATAGACATACCCGCCACCTGATGGGTAATAGTTGTGGGTATGGTATCCGTGTATCATACATATTCCGCCCCCAAACTGGGGTGGAATTGGGTGAGGACCATAATATGTAATCGAGGTTCCTATATAAAAATAGGTATTCTCGTAGTAATAGAAGGCATATTCATTCTCAGGGGGATATTCGTGGATATGCCTGCCATTGATATAACACATCCCGCCACCAAGATAAGATGGTATCGGGTGTGCCCCATAATAGACATACTGAACATACGAGGGTGGATAACCTGTGTAGTAGATACAGGCGGAGAAAAGGATCAGCATAAAAGCAGACAATAATAATACCTTCTTCATAGCATCCTCCTTACAGAAAGAGTATATCACACAATTTTTAGAAAATACAACCCCCAACCCCTCAAACAATACCCTCTGGTATTTATGTCAGGTGATATAAATCACAGATAATCTTTAACGGGCAAAGGTGTAAACTATACGCTGATGGTAAAAAAAGGATTCTAAATTGCAACGATTCTATTCTAACGCTTTTATTTCGTATCTATTTTTTCATAACTGCGTCCATCAGGTCAAGGGGGCACCTGTAAAGGGTATTATCCTTTATAAATATGAGGTCTGTCTTATTTGCATCGGGGTATCTTATACAGCCATCCTTTGACCTGTAAATGATGAAGGTATCTATTGCCGAATTTAGCCAGTAATAGATATAAGAGTCGGTGCATCTGTCATTCAACCTGCTATTAGTTACAAATATCACATCATAGTCGTTTACAAACTTAAAGTCCTCCCCCTGCCCGAGTTTTGCGATCTCCTTCGTCTTTGTGCCATACACATATCCGCCAGATAGTTTACTGAAGAAGAGTAAGAGGTTAGAGTCTTTTGAGAAGCGATACATCGCTACCTGGCCCAGTAATGGAGAGACCACTACATCCTGACCATCTATTGAGCAGTTGAGCCTCCCATTCTTTGTATAACAGATGTTTTCAATCTGACTCAAAATCGGCATCTTCTGGGGTTGATATATATCCAGTGTAGCGGATATGCCCTTTTTATAAAAGAGTTCAAACTTAAGTGTGTTGATCGAGGTCTGCTCGATGGTGTCCGTGACAACCCTTGCATAGTAAATCTGCCTGAGTCTCTTCTCGGGTATGTCATAGAGAAAGACCCCATTCCCTCCCTCCCCGATTATGAACAGGTTCCTTGTGAGATAACTGTCAAATACCGCTCTCTCAATCTTCAATCCTTTTGGGAGCTGTATATCCCACTTAACACACCTATCCTCACAAAAGGCAGAAGGGACTATGTATATCATTAAAAAAAGTAGTGAGGAGAGACACTGCAAAACAGATACAGAGTTACGACAGAATAAGAGGTTGATCAGTCTCTTCATACTACTCAACGGTCACGCTCTTTGCGAGGTTTCTGGGCTGGTCCACATCCGTTCCCTTCATATCTGCGATGTGATAGGCAATCAACTGAAGGGGTATGCTATTTACAAACGGCTGGAAGTATTCGTTTACATCCTCTACCTCAATGTAATAATCCAGGTGTGCCCGAGTCTCCTCATCCCCCTTTGAGACTATGCCGATTAAGATCCCGCCCCTCGATTTTGCCTCGAGGATATTGGAGATTATCTTCTTCAGATTACTCCCCTTGTTGGCAATTACCAGAACGGGGACCTCCTCATCTATTAAGGCAATAGGTCCGTGCTTCATCTCCCCTGCTGCATAACCTTCTGCGTGGATGTAGGATATCTCCTTGAGCTTTAGTGCTCCCTCGAGTGCTACGGGGAAGTTTATCCCCCTCCCGAGGTATATAAAGTCCTTTGCCCGTACAAACTTTGAGGATATCTCCTTTATCTCAGGTTCAAGGGAGAGTGTCTGTTTCAGGATTACAGGCATTCGTATAAACTCCTCTACCAGATGCCTTCTATCCTGAACGGACAGGTGCCCATTTCTCTCACCAAGGAGGATTGCCAGCATCAATAATACCTCTGTCTGGGCTACAAATGCCTTGGTTGAGGCAACACCTATCTCTATCCCTGCCCTTGTATATATAACATTATCTGCGAGTCTTGCGATAGAGGAGTTCATCACATTGCAGATGGCGAGGCTTCTTATCCCCCTCTCCTTGGCGTCCTTCAATGCCCCGAGGGTATCGGCCGTCTCACCCGACTGGGATATTACAATGATCAGGTCGTCCTCTCTCAAGACAGGGTTTCTGTACCTGAACTCGCTCGCATAGTCCACCTCCACAGGTATTCGGGAGAGCTGTTCGAGGTAATACCTCCCTATCATCCCTGCGTGATATGATGTGCCACAGGCGACGATGATAATTCTACCAACTCTTTTGAAGTCAATATTCACCTCTTCGAAACTGATAGTGGAGTCTTTTCTGTTGATCCTCCCTAACATCGTATCTGTAAAGACCTTTGGTGTCTCAAATATCTCCTTGTGCATAAAGTGTTTGTGACCCTCTTTCTCTGCCACCACAGGGCTCATATCCACTATCTTTATCTCGGGATTCAGTCTCTTTCTATCACGGATGTCATATACCTCAATGTGGTCCCTATAGATCTTCGCTATCTCATACTCCTGAAGGGTTATTATCCGGCGGGTATAGGGTAATAGTGCAGGTATATCTGAGGCGACAAAGTTCTCCCCCTCTCCTATCCCGATTATGAGAGGTGAGAAGTTCTTTGCCACAACGAAATAATCCTTCTCCCGCTCACTCAGAACGGCGATCGCATAGGAACCCTCTATCGCCCCTACGGCACCCAAAACCGCATCAAACAGTTCTTTCCCCTGGCTCATCTCTCCATAAATCAGGTGTGATATCACCTCCGTATCAGTCTCAGAAGAGAAGGTGTGCCCCGACTTGATCAGTAAATCCTTCAGAATGGCATAGTTTTCGATTATACCGTTGTGGACGACGGCGACACCATTTACGATGTGGGGGTGTGCATTGTTCTCAGTCGGCTTTCCGTGGGTAGCCCAGCGTGTATGTCCGATCCCGATGGTCCCATTGATCTCCTCCTTCTCGATGAGTGACTCAAGGCTGCTTATCTTCCCAACTGATCGCACCACCCTCATTTTACCATCTGAGAGGACGGCAATACCGGATGAGTCATAACCCCTGTATTCGAGTCTCTTCAATCCATCTATGATTACATCCTTTGCATTCCTGCTGCCTATATATCCTACTATTCCACACATATACTTCTCTCCCTGACGATGGGTTGGATCTTTATATTCAGATTGAGATCCTCAAAAAATCCCTTCAGTCTGAGCCTCGTTTGAGCATAGATCCCCTCTGAGAGACTTATCTTGAATAGCCTCCCGAAGACCTCCAGATACAGGACATCCCTCTTTCCATCAAAGGCTATGGGGGTATTTATGTATATCTCCCTTTTTCTGGCACTTACATTCTTGCCCTTATCAGACAACTTCAGTCTTATTCGCCCCTTCTTAAACAGGGATATAAAATCCCTCAAGAGATTCGACCTCTGCCCCAGAAGGGAGTATGCGGGTATCCTCACCCGCCTCTTAAAGACACTGTTTATTCTCCCTGTCCCCATACAGATCTTGCAACCCCTGTTATAACCGAAACAGAACGGACACTTGATCTTTGTGTTAACTATTACATTCCTCTCTGTATCCCTTCCTATCTCTCCCTCCTCGAGGACAACACTCACCACCGGGGAGGTATAGCCCTCTATAATACTGATTATCCCTGCAATCGTCTCCCGCATCTCAAGCCTTGCGAGCGAGAGGACAATGGGTGTAAACTGATTGAATAAATTCAATACCCTGGTTCTTAAGAGTGAGGAGTTGTAAATCAGTCTCTTCTTCGGGTCTGAGAGGACAGAGTAGGCATAAGTGATCCTCTTGAATATCTCCTCGGCCCCCTCGTCTCTATTTATATCGGGGTGATATATCCTTGCCAGTCTCTTATATGCCTTCTTAATCTCCTCGGGCGTGGAATCATAAAAGACGCCCAGGACATCATAGAGGTTTTCTTCCATTTTACTGATTTAACCCTTATTGTGGTCCCCGGGTTGAGAATATATCGTCTCAGCAATCCTGTACGCTGCCTTCTCGAACTCGGGATAGATCTCTTTGAGCCTCTCCAGATTCTGCGACTCAATCACAGACTCTATCTCGGCAATCCTTGAGAGGAGATCGGTCCTTATCTCGTCTGTGAGCCTATCCCCAAACTCCTCAATAGACTTCCTGACAGAGTATATGAGCCCCTCTGCCGTATTCTTCAGGTCTATCAGCTCCTTCCTCTTTTTGTCCTCTTCCCGGTAGTGCTCTGCCTCCGCCACCATCCTCTGTATCTCCTCCTGAGAGAGACCGGTGGATGGCATAATCCTCATAGACTGAGTCTTGTTTGTACCCAGATCCTTGGCTGTGACATTCACTATTCCGTTGGAGTCTATATCAAAGGTCACCTCAATCTGTGGTACACCTCTCGGGGCGGGAGGAATACCTATGAGCTGGAATCTTCCGAGGCTCTTGTTGTCCTTTGCAAGCTCTCTCTCCCCCTGCAGGACGTGTATCTCCACGAAATTCTGATTGTCCTGGGCTGTAGAGAATATCATCGAACGCTTGGCTGGTATGGTTGTATTTCTCTCAATGATCTTTGTGAAAATACCGCCAGCCGTCTCCACTCCTAAGGAGAGCGGTGTAACATCCAGAAGAAGCACATCCTTCACATTCCCCCTCATAACCGCACCCTGAATAGCCGCACCGACTGCAACCACCTCATCGGGGTTGATATCATCTCTCGGAGTCTTCCCGAATATCTCCGTTACCTTCTGTTTAACCCTCGGCATTCGGGTCATACCGCCTACCAGGATCACCTCATCGATCTTATCCATTGAGATCTGAGCATCAGCCACTGCCTTTCTGCAGGGTTCTTCGAGTTTCTCTATGAGGTCTGCGACCATATTCTCGAACTGTTCCCTCGAGAGCGGGATGTTCATATGCAGAGGACCTTCCTCTGATGTACATATATACGGGAGGGTAACCTCAGTCTCCATAATAGCCGAGAGTTCGTGCTTTGCCTTCTCTGCCGCCTCCTTTATCCTCTGAAGGGCTATCTTGTCCTCGGAGAGGTCGATTCCGTGCTCATTCTTGAATGTGGTGAGGAGATATTCCATAATCCTCCTGTCAAAGTCCTCCCCGCCCAGATATGTATTCCCATTGGTAGCCAGAACCTCATAGACCCCATCCTGTATGGAGAGGATTGTGATATCAAAGGTACCGCCACCGAGGTCGAATATGGCGATAATCCCACTCCCCTTCTTCTCGACTCCATATGCGAGGGCGGCAGCGGTGGGCTCGTTTATCACCCTCAACACATCGAGTCCTGCGATCTGTCCAGCGACCTTTGTTGCCTGCCTCTGGGCATCATTGAAATACGCCGGGCAGGTAATGATCGCCTCCTTCACCTCTTCGCCGAGATACTCCTGTGCATACTGCTTCATTGCGTCGAGTACCATAGCCGATATCTCAGGAGGTGAGTATCGCTTCCCCCTCACCTCTACCCAGGCATCATTATTATCCGAGGGGACTATAGTATAAGGCACAAGCCTCTTTATCTCCTGCACCTCTTTATCATCATATTTGCGTCCCATCAGACGCTTGATTGCATAGATCGTGTTCTCAGGATTAGTTATTGCCTGCCTCTTTGCAATCTGCCCTACCAGCCTCTCTCCCATCTCAGTGAACGCCACAATAGATGGAGTGGTCCTCCCACCTTCATTATTAGGGATGACTACAAACTCATCACCTTCAAGGATTGCAACACAGGAGTTGGTAGTACCAAGGTCTATTCCAATGATCTTGCCCATAAATCCCCCTATTTATCTCCCTGTTTGTCTGGATCTGGTTCGGCGATGCACCTGTGCCCCTCTTCTTGCTTTGAAGATTCCTCCTCCTTACCCGAATCACCCTGAGTCTCTTCAGCCTTTGCCTTCCCCTTCGAAACAACCACCAGGGCAGGTCTTAATAATCTGTCTTTTAGCATATAACCCTTACGCTCCACCCTGACTATCCTGCCAGCAGGTATCTCCTCACTCTCTACAACCCCTATAGCCTCGTGGAAGTTCGGGTCAAACTCCTCCTTAATATCCAGAGGAGTAACTCCATACCTCTTGAGTAACTCCATAAACCCCTTTACTGTTATCTCAAACCCTCTTATGACCTCCTCTAAGTTTACAGACGCAACCTTACTATGAGCGAGTGTCAACTCTAAGTTATCGGCGGTCTCGAGCATATCTCTTAAAAGTGCCTCATTGGAAAACTTTATAGTCTCCTCTTTCTCCCTTGCCGCCCTCTTCTTGAAGTTATCAAAGTCAGCAGCGACCCGCAAAAGGAGCTCCTTTGTCTCCTTCAATTGATTTTCGAGCCTCTGATACTCATCGAGAGACACCATCTTAGGGGATATATCTCCTTGAGGCTTCTCTCCCTTCTCCTCTTCCTCTTTTATAAAGTCCTCAAACCTGACGGAATCCTTCAACAACTCCTCAGACTTCCTCTCTTCTTTAGATAAAGAACTTTCCTCATTATGAATCTTTTCTTCTTTCTTCTCTACCATAATATCCTTTCAAAAATGCAAGCGACAGTTATAATTTAAATGTAAAATCAATAAAGTCAAGATTTTTGATAAAGCCCACTTATATTTAGAATATTTTACTTGCATTGTTCATAAATAGAAAATACCGACAAAATTTGTTCAGTTGAAGCCCCATTAAAGATAGATGTAATGAGGTGTATTAGTTCAGTTACCACTGGAGATCATTCTGCTCATAAAATCTGTACTTCGTCAAATTAAGATATATGACCTATTTTTTAGGTTCCTCTTTTTCAGATAAAAATCTAACTTAATTATTCATATTTAACAATTTTATTCGGCATCCACCCTTCTATGAGCGTGGAATTTTACTTACCAGCTTTTCACTTAATTACATATCTTTTGCACCTGTCGAAAATACTACTGATATCTAAATCTTTATCTATCACATTTTTACTTGATATGTACTTTCTTTGTGGTATTAAAACCTGCTGTGTTTAGATGCTCTATAAGTAAAAATGCCCGCTCTAAAGGCTCAATTAATTCTATTTGGAGATTAGAGGTATATCAACGGAAAGGATAGAGATATGATAGAGATCAGATTTCACGGTCGAGGGGGTCAGGGGGCGGTAATAGCCTCCAAGATCCTCGCAATAGCCTTCTTTTCAGAAGGGAAGTATGTCCAGTCATTCCCCCTCTTCGGGGTTGAGAGGAGGGGCGCTCCGGTGGCAGCCTTCACCCGCGTGGACTCGGCTCCGCTCAGGCTGAAGTGCAACATCTACACCCCCGACTGCATCATCGTTTTGGATCCAACACTCACAAAGACGGTGGATGTCACTGCAGGGCTCAAGGAGAACGGAACAATTCTCATAAACACTGACTCACCACCAGAGGAGTTCAAGGAGAAGTACGGGAAGTTCAGGGTTGCTACCATAGATGCAGATAACATTGCAAGGGAGTTCAGGCTCGGCTCAGCCACAAGCCCCATCATAAACACCGTAATCCTCGGGGCCTTTGCAGCCCAGACACGGCTGGTAAAACTTGAGAGCATTCAGGATGGGATAAGAAAGGAGATCCCGATCAAGACAGAGGCAAACTGCGAGGCGGCAAAGAAGGCTTATGAAAACATCAAGCTTTTAAAGTGAGGATCCTCATATGAATAAGAAGTTCGAAGACAAAAAACCAGTAGTAATAAAGAATTATAAAGAGATGCCACCAATGTCGATGTCTCTCTCGACAATGCGGTGGAATTTTACTGGCTCCTGGCGATATCTGAAGCCCTACCATCTACAGAGGGTTTCCCCCTGCCACGCCGCCTGCCCCGGGGGACAGAATGTAGAGGGCTGGATACGCCTGATGGATGAAGGTAATTACGAGAAGGCACTGAGGCTACTCAAGGAGGAGAACCCATTTCCGGCGATTACAGGAAGGGTCTGCTTCCATCCCTGTGAACTCAAGTGTTCGAGGGCGTTTTTTGACTCCCCCGTATCTATAAATAATCTCGAGCGGTTCTTAGCCGATCACGCCCTTCTGGATTACAAAATTACGAAGGAGGAGATTGCCGACTCCACAAAGAAGAGGGTGGCTATAGTGGGGAGTGGACCGGCGGGTCTCTCCTGTGCCTACCACCTGCTGCGACTCGGGTACGAGGTTGAGATATTTGAGGCTGAGAAGGCTGCAGGCGGGGTCCTCAGGTTAGGTATACCCGAATACAGGCTTCCCAGAGACATCCTCGATAGAGAGATAAAGGTACTCACCTCAAGCGGAGTCAAGATACACCTCAATAAGAGGGTCGGGAAGGATATAAGTTATGACTCCCTCAAGGACTATTTCGCCGTATTCATTGCAACAGGCGTGCACAGGAGTAAGAAGATCGGCGTGCCTGGAGAGGATGCTAAGGGCGTTATGAGTGGACTGGAGTACTTAAAGAAGGTCAACCTGAAAGAGGAGGTGGAGACAGGTAAGAAGGTGGTGGTGATAGGTGGTGGAAACACGGCTATGGACTCAGCAAGGGTTGCCTTGCGAAATGGCGCCTCCGTGATCATCCTCTACAGGAGATCGAGGGCAGAGATGCCTGCCTGGGGAGAGGAGATAGAAGAGGCACTCTTAGAGGGGGCTGTCTTGAAGGAGCTCAGCATACCGAAGAAGATTCTCACAAAGGATGGAAAGGTAAGCGGGATACTCGTTCAGAAGGCAAGATTAGGGAAGCCCGACGCATCGGGGAGGAGAAAACCAGAGCCTATCGAGGGGTCTGAATACGAGATAGAGTGCGATATGATACTCTCTGCCATTGGAGAGGAGATAGATGAATCCTCAATCCCCGAACTGAAGATCTCAAAAGGGAATGTCTCCACAGAAAAGGACCTCTCTACCTCTATTAAGAACTTCTTTGCAGGTGGAGATATAATAGACCAGCCCCACACCGTCATCGATGCCATCGGAAGCGGTAAGAAGGCGGCAATAGCCATAGACTGTAGATACAGGGGTCTTGATTACTCAGAGGTAATAAAGGAGATATCCATCGGCGACTGGGGCTCTGTATCGATGCAACTCTACAGAGAGAAGTTTGTATTCAAGACCTACAGGGCACCCGCCGTAAGAGTTGAGAACCAGATAGTAGACCCGAAGAGTATAAACACCGCCTATTTTATGCCTTCAAATAGATCAACAATGGAGAAGCTCCCACTAAATGAGAGGCTATCGGGATTCAGGGAGGTAAATAAGGGTCTCACCCACGAACAGGCCATTTTTGATATCTCAAGGTGTTTCCACTGTGGCAGGTGTACGATGTGCGACAACTGTTATATCTTCTGTCCCGACAATGCCATAAGTCACAAAAAGGACGAGTTCGGGTACAACATCGATTATGATTATTGTAAGGGGTGTGGGATCTGTGTTACAGAATGCCCACGCAACGCTATGGGAATGGAAAAGGAGAGTAAGATATGAAGAAGGTTCTAATGGGGAATCACTCCGTGTCCTACGGGGTAATGTTATCCAGAGTAAAGGTAATAGCGGCATATCCAATAACTCCTCAGACACAGATAGTCGAAGAGCTCTCTGAGCTCTGTGCAAGTAAAAAGCTGGATGCGACCTTTATTAAGGTGGAATCTGAACACTCCGCCCTCGCCTGTGTACTCGGGGCCTCCCTTGCAGGTAGCAGGGCATTTACAGCCACAAGTTCACAGGGACTTGCCCTTATGCACGAGCTCATACACTGGGCGGGACTGGGTAGATACCCGATTGTACTCGCAAATGTGAACAGGGCAATGGCTCCGGGCTGGAATATATGGTCAGATCAGAATGACTCCCTCTCCCAGAGAGACTGCGGCTGGATACAGCTCTACTGTGAGAACAATCAGGAAGTTCTGGACAATGTAATCATCGGATACAGAATTGCAGAGAAGGTGCTCCTCCCCGTTATGCTCGTCTATGACGCCTTCATACTCTCTCACACCTACGAGATAGTGGATGTCCCCGATCAGACTGATGTAGATAGATTCCTTCCGCTATTCAATCCAGAGTACAAACTGGATATTGAGAAGCCTGCCTCATTCGGCGGTCTCACAAGTCCTGACCACTACTACGAGTTGAGATACAATATGCAGCAGGCTATGGAACAGGCGGTAGATGTATACAAAGAGGCTCAGAAGGAATTCAATAAGATTTTTGGAAGAGACTACCCGATGATAGAGGAGTACAGGGCCGATGACGCCCAGTATCTATATATTACGAGTGGTTCCCTCACCTCGACTGCGAGGATTGTAGTGGATGAGTTGAGAGAGAAGGGTTACAGGGTTGGACTCTTGAAGATAAAGGTTTTCAGACCGATGGATAAGGCGGAGCTCATCAGACTATTAAAAGGCAGAGAGAAGGTCTTTATACTCGACAGGAATATCTCCGTTGGCGTGGGTGGCATATTTGCTCAGGAGATAAAGGCTTATCTATACGGACAGAAATTTATGCCCGAGATATATCCGTTCATAATCGGCCTCGGCGGGAGGGACATTCCACCGTCATCCATTATGGAGGCATTCAATTACGCCGTCGTAGAAAACAAGAAACCAGAGGATATACTCTACATAGGTCTGAAGAAGTAAGAGATTTTTTCATAGGTATATTAGCCTCAGAAAGCAGCATACATTGAATGACTCTTTACCTTAATAATATAATTACCTTTAATCAATTATGGTGATTCAAAACTATTCGCCGATATACTAATATATTATTTACTGCGCCTCACTGGCTAAATTTTTATTTCTCTATTTGAATTGTGAAAAATATTTATCTATTTCAGGTCTTAGTTCTATTCCTACTTTTTCAAAACAATCAAGCAACTCTTTATAAGAACCTTCTCCACCCAGAAAATCCCAGAATTCGCCTCCCACCTTTAACTCATTATCTAAATCCAGCATTCCTTTTAGTGTCCATCTTTCATAAGGTTTGGGCTCATAAGGATTATAGGGAATAGCAACATATGAATGAATTTTTGCATCTGGATATCTTAACAGATAAATCGCTATCCATTCTAAAAGTGTCCTCTTAAAATCCTTAAAATTGCTTATATTGGGCTTTACTGTTTTTAAATCAAATAAATGAACAGATCCATCATCACTTTTAACACATAAGTCTACTTTTACTGTTTTTATCCTGTTTTCCCTGCCAGAGGTAGCGACTCTTCTTATTCTCTCAATTTCCTCTACTTTATCTGGATTTTTCTCTCCTGTTGTTAATTCATTTATAATATGCTGGATTTCAATCTGCGCCTGTTCGCTTATTGTATCACCTACCACGAATTGCCTCCTCGCGAATGGGAATCTCAAACTTGCAAGAGCCTCAGCTACCGGTTCAAAAATGGAAGTACCAAAGGTAGTATTAAGCGATTGAATAAAAGAGTAAAGGGCCATTCTATCCTTGCCAAGTAAGCGATAATGAAATGGCATAACATTGGATTCTGGTTTATAATTTTGGAACTTGTTTCTTAAACAAGTTTTAATAATATCAATTATAATGTTTTTTTGAAAACTATTCATTTCTATTCTTTTTGTTGTTATTTGCATATTCCCAAAGCGCAAATTCAACTGCTCCTCTCCAGTCAATTATATCACCGATCTTTTTCTCTATGAAATCAACCATTATTTCATTTATCTTTATATTCATATTATTTTCTTTTATCACATTCAGAATACCTTCAACAGATATCGAACAAATTACCCATTTTACTTCTCCTTTAAGTGAAAAATTGACTCAGAATAAGGTCTTTCCCTGTCTTTCTCCACTCGACACAAAACAGGCCGTTTAAATTCATTAACAATTTTCATTCCAGCATACTCAGCAATCTTTGGATAAAGTTCATACTTATCGTTTGCAACAATAAATATATCGTAATTATCCTGTAGATACATTTTGCAATTCTTAAGGACTTCCGCAATACCTTTAATATATGATTTTCTTTGCTCTTCTCCTTGCCCTTTGTACAACGGGCCTATCTCCAGTTCATCTCTTCTCTCAAAGCCAAATATTTCATAAGCATATGCATGTTGTTCGTGATAATCAATAAGACCAACATAAGGAGGACTTGTAAATATTCCTCTAATTTTCTGTCTCAATAACTTATCAGCAAATTTATGGTTAAACTTTCTAATCTCTTTATAAATATCTATTGTCCTACTATCACCTGTTAAACAAATCTGGTAAGTATCTGTTCTTAAATTATCAAATTCTCTAAGTCGCTCTATCGTGTCTACAGCGTAGAAATCCCACCACTTTGCAATAGTAAAAATTGGCTTACAGATCTTGCCATGTTTTTTACAATAATAAGTGGTAGTTACTGGTTCCTTCAATGTTGCCAGATCTGCATGAGTAGTAGCCCTGCAAGAACGAGCAGTTCTACTTAATATTATAGTCAAGACCTGCTTTACATCTTCATCTTTTATTTTCTTAATCTCATTAGCTAAAAAATCAATCTCTTTTCTCACTGGGTCTAGAAACCATTTATCTAAAAAGGTCTCAGTCTTATCTTGATGTACTTTGATCTTATACTTCTCTACTAATTTCTCGTAAATAGAGAGAAATTCCTTCTCCTTTTCCTGAGAGTATTCTATTTCATTGATTTCTTTACTTGCTATTTTCCTCTTGTATTCAGGAGATGGAAAGTTTTTATTGTTAAATTTCGTAAGCTCTATCAATAAATCCTCTTCAAAGGCAATATTGTTTTTATCTTTTTGAAACTCTCTTAGACCGAGAATCAGTTGATTGACTGCTCTTTCAATTAATATTAAATTATGCTTTTTAATTTTCACATTGGAAATCAAGACATTAAATTGAGAAACATCTATTCCAATGGCATGCATTCCTAATTCGTTTGCCTGGACTAATGTTGTTCCGCTCCCGCAAAAAGGGTCTAACACTATATCGCCTTTATGAAAATAGACCTCTTTTTTGAACTCATCTGTATGGGAATCAAGAAAATACTCTACCAGTTGAGGAATGAATTTACCTTTATAAGGATGTAATCTATGTACATGTTTAGTTCTTTCTGCCTCCTTATATTGAGAGAAAGAAAGATGCCAGTTAACATTTTCACCCAATTTGTTTTGCCATTCTTTTTCCTTAGAAAAAGAATCGTAATAACTTTTTAATTCTTCCAAATTTATAAGAATATTCCCATTATCTCCATATTTTTTGATCCTTCCATATTGAACTAAATAGGATATATTCGAGACAGTAACTTTGCGATTTAGATATTTAGTAGCCCATATACTTGCCTCTTTTAAATTAACCAAATTTTCTCTTTCTTCTCCAAAGAATGTAAGTTGATACATAGTCTAACTTCTCCGTTCTTCCTCTTTTACGGTGGTTTTGCTACTCTTATGCCAGAGTATCTTCTTAACACACTTATATACTCTAATAAATCTTAGACCAGATGACTCTCCTATCATATTAGTAGTACTACCAATCAATTCCCGCAATGTCAAGAAACTCTCTTGAATTATACCGATCCCCTCTCTCGTCTTGAAAGAATCAGAAAAAGCACAAAATCCGTTATACTCTTACTTCTTCTCCATCAGGTAGGTTATGTGGGTCTTGTTTATGAGGGTTATCTTCTGCCGGGCCTCTGTGAGGGTGACGAGGAACCTCTCGGGCAGATTTATCTGGTCCGAAAGTCGGGGATGGGGAGTCTGAGCCTGAATCGGGACCTCTGCGGTCAAACTTTTGCCGTTTGAGAGGAAGAACTCTGCAACTGCAATATTATATATACTGTAGTCCTCCTCAACTGGATATGTGACGAGGAGGACAGACCCTTTGGAGAGTATTATTATATCGTTGTTCACCCTTACAGGGAAGAACTGAGACTCATTCTCAAAGAACTCACTTATCATCTCACTCCCTGCGTGGAGACGCGAATACTCGGATACAAATATCTGCCCCTTGAGTATAGCCCCATTGTATAAAACAATCTCTACATCCCTTGTCAACATCTGTACTGTATATCCGGTGTGAGCCATCAAAACCCCTCTAATTTATATTAATAGATATGCCTTCTTTTTCAAGTAATTTCAAGAACTGTACCTTGTCCAGAGCCTTCTCAAACCCCGCCTCGGGGGTGATAAGCCCTTTCTTGATATAGTTATAAAGGCACTGATCCATACTCTGCATCCCTAACTGTTGACCCGTCTGAATAAGGGATGGCACCTGAAATGTCTTCCCCTCTCTAATTAGGTTTGAGAGTGCCGGCGTTGCAAAGAGTATCTCCACCGCCGCTATCCTCCCATTCCCATCGGCCGTCTTGAGGAGCTGTTGAGAGACAACCCCTTTTAGGGAGTCGGCCAGCATATTTCTCACCTGCGGTTGTTCCTCGTGAGGATAACTGTCGATAATCCTGTCAATGGTGGCGGCGGCCGAGTTGGTGTGCAGGGTCCCAAAGACCAGAATACCAAAGGAGGCCGTAGTAATGGCGATTGATATGGTCTCTGTATCCCTCATCTCCCCCACGAGGATTATATCAGGGTCCTCCCTCCCTGCCGCCTTTATTGCCTCCACAAATGACGAGACATGGGTTCCCACCTCTCTATGAGTTATGACCGACTTCTTGTTCTGATGAACGAACTCTATAGGATCTTCTATCGTTATGATATGGGCCTCGCGGGTCTGATTTATATAATCAATTATTGCGGCGAGGGTTGTGGATTTACCACTCCCGGTTGGTCCTGTCACCAGTACAAGTCCCTGTCTTAAATCCCCAAACCTCAATATAGTCTCGGGGAGCCCGAGCTCCTGAACTGACTTTATCCTGGTAGGGATTATCCTGAAGACCCCCTGTACACCCTTGATCGTATTGAGGACATTACACCTGAAACGGGATACACCGGAGATCTCATAGGCAAAATCAAAGTCCAGATTGGCTTCAAATGCCTTCCTCTGGTTTTCATTCATAATCTCGTATATCATCTCTCTGGATCTCTCGGGTGTAACTACCTCCTCATCCTCCATCTGGACGAGGTCCCCGTGGAGACGGATAACAGGCTTTAAGCCAATCACAAGGTGAAGGTCCGATGCCTTCATATCTACCATCTTTTTGAGCAGTCTCTCTAACTCCTTCAAAGGGTCCTCCTTTACTGACCGATGAGCTGCTTCAATACCTGTACATCCTGGGCATACACCATTGCAGACTCCTTAGATATCACCTTATTCTGGACAAGTTGTGCCAGAGAGTCATCCAGCCTCATCATCCCAGAAGACTTCCCTGTAATCATCATAGAGGCGATCTGGAAGGTTTTCCCCTCCCTTATCAGGTTAGCCACGGGGAGTGTGTTTATCAACATCTCCACAGCCGGCACCCTCCCCTTTTGGTCTATTCTCGGTATCAATCTCTGGGAGATAATACATTTGAGGGCATCGGAGAAGGATGTCCTCACCTGAGGTTGTTGATCTGCGGGGAAGGCGTCGATTATTCGGTCTATGGTCTTTATGGCGTTGGAGGTCATCATTGTCCCGAATACGAGATGTCCTGTCTCAGCAGCGGTCAGGGCAAGTGAAATAGTCTCGAGGTCCCTCATCTCACTCACCACAATTATATCAGGGTCCTCCCTCAGGGCAGCCCTCAGGGCATTTCCGAATGAACGGGTATGAAGACCTACCTCCCTCTGATTCACCACGGCCTTAGAGGACTTGAATATGTATTCAATGGGTTGCTCAATGGTTATTATGTGGTGGGGTCTGCTCTGACTTATCATATCGATGAGCGCCGCCATAGTGGTGGTCTTCCCGTGGCCGGTGGGTCCCGTAATGAGGACGATGCCTTGATGATACTGGGTTATTCTGCTTAGAGTCTGAGGCAGATTCAATTCTTGAAGTGTGGGTATCTTATTCGGTATTACCCTGAAGGAGGCATCAAGCCCATTGTGAGAGCGGAATACATTGGTCCTGAATCTCCCCACTCCCTCTATCTCGTAGGCAAAGTCAATATGTCCACTCCTTATGAATTGATCCTTAAGTTTCTCCGGGAGTATCTCGGCGATGAGAGCCTTTGTTATATCCAGCGTGAGATTCTGATAAGGGAGTCTCTTTATCTCCCCCATCACCCTGTAGACGGGAGGCGAGTTTGTGGAGATGTGAAAGTCCGACGCCCCTATCTCAATAGCCTTCTTTAAGAACATATCTATCTTTGCCATAAGTCCGACATCTCCCGCACAGGGAGTACTTATAACCCATCTCTATAAATCATACAATAAGGTTTATCACCTAATATCAAAAAGCAAAATGAATCTCGTCTCCGTCTCATTTGAGACATTGTCCAGTAATCCTTTTATCTCTTGTTTCTTAAGAGTCTCTCTGCGAGCTTATCCCCGAGGTGCCCTCTTATGAGTCGCTCTATCTTTTCGGTAAACTCCCTCTTTTCATCCTCTGAGTCGAATATGAACTTTATCCCCATACCCTGAGGCAGAACCCTGTTCTGTATTACCTCCTCTCTCTCCCGCACCCAGACCACCTCTGCCTTAAGCGAAAGCTCCTCCTTCTGGTTCGGAAGTTTTATGATAAACCTGAACCTCGTCCCGATAGGGAGGTAGTTCTGCGTCCTGATAAATGTACCTCCGAGGGAAATATTGTTTATATAATCATAAAAGAAGGTATTTGCATGGGAGTAAGTTACAGGTATCTCGATCTCTGCCCTCTCTGAATCTCTCCTCTCTATCTGTCTATTTCCCATAATTTTTGAGTTTCTCCTTTAGTTCTGAGACGCTAATATCCAGTTTCTCGGCCACGAGGTTCACATCCTGATTGTAAACACTCATAGCCTTCTCTATAACCTCCCTCTCCACAATAGAGAGGGGTTTGATCTTTATGAACCTGTCGGCGTAGTCGATGTACTCCTTGAGTGCCGTGGACTGAAAGATTATGGAGCTCTCGTCTATCTCCTCACCCTTCGAGAATAAAACTGCCCTTATCATTACATTCTTGAGTTCCCTCACATTCCCGTACCAGCCGTATGAGAGGAGCTTCTCCTTCGCATCGTGTGTGAGTCTGAGGTTGCGGCCCGGGGAGAATCGCCTCAAGAACATCTCAGCAATCGGGATTATGTCATCCCGGCGCTCTCTCAACGGCGGTATATGTATGTGCACCACCCCGAGTCTGTAGTAGAGGTCTTCTCTAAATCGCCCGCTCTTAGAGTCGGCCTCAAGGTCCCTATTGGTCGCAGAGATTATCCTCGTATTCACACTTATGGGTCTGTTTGAACCCACACTCCTTATCTCCCCGTATTCTATAGCCCTTAAAATCTTTGCCTGAAGGTCCAGAGGCATATCCCCTATCTCATCCAGAAAAACCGTACCATCACTTGCCTCTTCAAATATCCCCTTTCTTGACGAGACCGCCCCGGTGAATGACCCCTTTGTGTGCCCAAAGAGCTCGCTCTCCATAACATCTTTGGGGATTGAGGAGCAGTTGACAGGGATAAATATCCTGTCGGACCTCTGAGAACACCTGTGTATCGCCCTTGCCACGAGCTCCTTGCCTGTGCCTGTCTCCCCTGTTATCAGGACAGGGACATCAGCAGGGGCGACCTTCTTAATCAGGGCGAAAATCTCCTTCATACGAGTAGAGAACCCGGATATCCCGCAAAACTCACTTGAATCCTCTATGTCCATACCCATCCGTGTCGAGTCTACTCTGAACAGGAGCTCTGTCTTCCCTATCCTTATAATGGAACCCGACTTTATCTCAGCCTCTCTGGTTTTCACCCCGTTCACCACCGTCCCATTTCGGGACATATTATCCTTTATGAAATATGACCCCTTCTCCACAAATATCGTACAATGCCTCTCCGAGACATACCTGTCTTCCACCACCACATCACAGTCTCTGCCACTACCTATAAGAGTTGGTCTACTGGAACTTACCTCGAAGACCCTCTTATCCCCCTGTAATACCAGATACGCCCTCCTTACCTCCTGTATCTCCCTATCTTCGGGTAAAACCGCCGTTCTGCCTTCGTAATGAAATGTCTTTATATTCATTGTGAATGAGAGAGAGCCGGCGCCTATTACATCACCGTTGACAAGGGGCGATTCATTGCTCAAAGGTTTATTGTTGAGTGTGACCTCCGACCCTTCCATCACCCTTATGAGATACCTCTCCCCCCTGTTGACTATCTCAAAATGAAAATCTCTCAAATTGGACTGCGGGATGGATATATCGCAGAGCTGAGAAGAGCCAACCTTTACCTCCCCCTTCTCAAGTTTGATGACTATTGCCTCGCCACTCTCCCTTTTTATAGAGAGGGTGGCCTCTATCTCTCTACCTCTTGGACTCATCGAGCCTTCTCAATCCCTCCATAATGAGACCATCTGTACTCCTGTTGATTGTGGCACCCAGCATCAACACATCCGGGTCGAGGTTGAATGTACCATCCTCCCAGCCTATAATCTGATAAAATGCCTCCTCCCCCCTCAGCCCGCTGTATATGGCATCCACAATCCTCCCCGAATCGAGGTATATCTCTCCTACCCCTTTGCTGCTCGTTATGGTCAAAAGACCCGTCCTCCTCGCATTGGAGAGTATTTGAAGTATATCCGGGATTGAGATCTCTGAGAGAGAACCGCTCACACCCCTCTGCTTCTTCTCCTCGAAGGACCTCTGTTGATTGAAGTTCTCTATGGTCTTCTTCACCTTCAGGACAAATACATCTACGGAATAGGGCTTTGTAATGTAGTCTATTACGCCCAGGTTCAGTCCCCTTTCAACTGAAGCAGGGTCACTCACCTTGGAGAGTATAATTACAGGTATGCTGGCACAGCGGCTGTCCTTCTTGATAGAATAGATAAACTCAAATCCATCATTTGGGGTGATATCCACCTCTGTAATGATGAGGTCAAAGTTGTTATTCTTAACCGCCTCCTTTGCCTTCTCTGTATCCCTCACAACGACCACATTGAAACCCTGCTGGGTGAGTTTGAAATCGAGCATAGAGGAATTCTCCGGATCGGGGTCTGCAATCAGCACCCAGGGGCTAGCTGCCAGTATCTTCTTCTTCATCTCCTCGCTCGTGAGTATCTGAGAGAAGATATTCACATACTTCGGGTCAAAGAGTACCTCGGAGTTCATCTTCAATATGTTGAGGGCGGTGGATATATCGAAGGTCTTTCTGGCGTAGTTATCGGGGTTGTGAATGAGATCCTCAAAGGCATCCACTATGGCGATAATCCGGCTCCCTGCGGGGATCTTATCCCCCGAGAGTCCATCGGGGATACCACTCCCGTCGTAGAATTCATAAATATGAGAGAGGATATTCCCCACCTCAGATGGGAGATTCACCTTTGAAAAGAGGTTTACCGGGAGATTATATGAGGTCTTTGCCGCCTCCACATACTTATCATCAGAGTGCATAGAGAGAAGGGTGATGTGAATATCAGACCTCTTCCCCACCTCGTGGAGATAGGAGGCAAGTTCTATAAAGAACTTCTCCTCACGCGAAAGCCCGATCCTCTCTGCCAGCGAGACAGACTTCTTTGCTACCATTGAGGAGTGCCCTTTCTGTCCTCCTTTGATGGTATCAAGGATACTTGCAAAGGTGTTTACCAGTTCGAGGAGGCGTTCATCGGCAAGGGCCCAGAGACCACTCACCTTATCCCGGGACTTATCCATCACGATATCTTTTGTATCCTCTTTCAGCATTATATCAGGTAGCTCTGCTATCAGCGGGGAGAGCTCTGACTCTGCCTCCCTGCTCCCCTTCTCCTCCTCTCTCTTCACCGATGGGGTCTCTCCTTCCTCCTTGAATAGCATCCTCACCTGCCTGTCTATGTCCTCGTATATACTCTCCTGTATGTTGTCGAAGGCCGAGGCATCATTGAAGAACCCCTTCTTGATAAGGGCGTTTATCGCCGCGGGGAGGGCTACATATATATTGATGGGCATACCCTGCATAATATTCCTTATCTCCTCTACCCTCTGCGAATCAAACGGATAGGACATAACAAACACCACCGAACCCGACTCAGGCTCTATATAAATAGGCATTGCATTTAATCTCTGTGCCCGCTCAGAGGAGATGTAACTCAAAACCCTCTGGGAGAACTTCAGTCTGCTCAGCTTCTCAGATGAGACATACTTGGTCTTCTCAACAGTGGCCAGATATTTCAGAAGGGAGACCTCATTTATCAAACGAAGCTCAAGGACAGCATTCAAAAAGGAGGTCTGAGAGCGGCGCACCCACTCATCGGCGTACTCAAGTTGATACTGGTTTATAAGACCCATAGAGAGAAGGGCCTCTCTGATCTCCTTATCCTGCATTACTTCTCACCCTTCTTCAGCAGTTCTATAAGATTCATCTGGGCGAATGGTTTGAACCCATCGAACTCATCCTGACTATTCTCACCCCCATTCTCCCAGTTATAACCCTTGAACAGGGGTCGCTCATACATCTTCTGATATGCAGTCCACCTCTTCCCATCCTCCTTCTCGAGGATCTTCCTCCAGTTCTCTATCCTCGCATCCATATCATCTATGAAGGATATGACGAGGGCCTCCATAGTCATCGGGAGTTTTGGTGAGCCCTTCGAGAGATCCCCGTGATGGGAGAGGAGAATATGCCTGAGTTCGTAAGCCAGTTCCTGCGGGAAGTTTTCCACCCTCGATATGAGATCACAGAGTATCCTGTCACCTATCACAATGTGTCCCAGAAGCTTACCCTCATCAGTGTAATCAAAGAACTGCTCAATAGAGAGTTCCTTTATCTTCCCGATATCGTGCAGAAAGGCACCCAGTATCAAAAGGTCTCTATTGAGAATGGGATAATGAGAGGCTATAAAGTTTGCCACCCTCATCATAGAGAGGCTATGGTATAGTAATCCACCTATGAAGTTGTGATGAATCTCCTTTGCGGCGGGGGACTTCTTTATGGCCTCCACAAGCGACCTGTCATCGTATATGGCATATATCAGCCTCTTGAGATCGGGATTCGTGATTGAATTCAGAAGCTGCTTAGCCTCATCCCACAATTTATTTAACGGTATGGGGCTTACAGGGAGGTAGTCCTCTATATTTATCTCGCTTCTGTCCAGTTTGCTGATGGCATTCACCCGGAGTTGTATCCTCCCCTGATAACTCTGGGCTATCCCATCCACCATCACCACATCTCCCGAATCAAACCTCTCCGATATCTCCTGTACATTCTCCCACACCCTCGCCTCCACATCCCCTGTCTTATCTGAGAGCAACAGATTCAGATAAGGGTCTCCCTTCTTATTCAATGGAGTGGTCTTGGACCTCACCAGAAAGGGACTGAATATCTTCTGTTTCTCCTTGATATCCTTTATGAAGATCGACTTCTCTACCATCCAGACCTCGTACAGTCTTTGAGAGATTCAAATTATTACCATTTTGGGCACAAAAATCAAATCAAAAATAATTGAAAATACCTCAGGACCGAACACTATGATACACAGATTCTTCTTAACCCGGTGTATCTTACTCTATGAGAACCCCTGAATATCTCAGCATCCAATAGGCTATGGAGAAGAACATCGGTCCACCATATACCTTTGGACTTGACCCATCTGCCTTTGCATAAGGATTCCCGTTCCACCACATCTTACGAATCTCATCATAGGGGAACACCCTGTCCCATTGAGGATTCTTATGCCTGTCGAGTCCGTTGTCCTTTGCGTCGAGTCTGTTGCTGTTGTCTACATATACCTCTCTCAAATCCCGCGGTATCTCTCTCATCGTCCTGATGGCATCCTCCACCCTTGCCCCGTCTTCGCTATATAGAGCCACAACCGCTGCCC
>Ga0207433_10004896_pt1 | contig 24308 bp, 21 predicted proteins | sample YelNatPaOPGAMG01_FD_187559 | JGI IMG/M metagenome (GOLD analysis project Ga0207433, IMG submission 187559) | Hot spring thermophilic microbial communities from Obsidian Pool, Yellowstone National Park, USA - OP-RAMG-01 (SPAdes) (version 3) | ecosystem: Environmental > Aquatic > Thermal springs... | reverse complement strand
GGATCATGAAATGATCATTATGCCAAAGGGGGAGAATGTCTCGGTGAGCCTGGAGAAGAGTCCCGTAGGCGCGGATGACTGGCCCTTTTTCGGTTCCTGGCAAAAAGGCGTGGGTGGGGAGTCGTCGAGTGAGGCTTGTGGGGCAAGGGGCAAAGGTTCCAAAAGGGACTCGGGGCCCAAAGGTTCGTGGGAGGTAAGGGGCCAGGCCTTGACAAACGGGGCTGGGATTGGTAAAAAACAGTGGAATATTTGGTGGTACCGAGGAGTGTAGGCACGTAGCTCAGGGGGAGAGCGCTACCTTGACGCGGTAGAAGTCGGCGGTTCGAAACCGCCCGTGCCTACCAGTTTTTTTGTCCCTCGAGAGGAGGGCTCCGAAGGTCAGAGGTCCTCGACGGAAGGCTTGAATAGATGGAAAGGGATGTGGAATTCACCTTGGATGATGGTAGAAAGATAAACGTCAGGCCCGGGACCAGCCTCATGGATGTGGCCAGGATGGTCTATGACGGCGAGCTAGGGGACCTTGTTGCCGCCAGGGTAAATGGCGTCATGGTGGACCTGACGAGAGAGGTGGGTTCCGAGGGGGGGACCTTGTCCTTCGTGTCGAGCCACTCTCCCGAAGGTCTCGAGGTCCTGAGGCACAGTACCTCCCACCTCATGGCTCAGGCCGTAAGACAACTCTTTCCCAATGTGCAGGTGACCATAGGCCCAGCCATAGAGGACGGCTTTTACTACGATTTCGACTATTCGGGGACCTTCACTCCAGAAGACCTGGAGAAGATAGAGGAGAGGATGAGGGAGCTTGTGGCCCAGGACATCCCAGTGCGAAGAATAGTCATGGATAGGTCCCAGGCCATAGAATTCTTCAGGGAGAGGAACGAGCCTTACAAGGTGGAGCTTCTCTCCGAGATGGAGGATGAGGAGGTCTCCCTTTACCAACAAGGCGATTTTGTTGACCTATGCCGCGGGCCTCACGTTCCATCTACGGGCAGCATAAAGGCATTCAAGTTGATGAAAGTAGCTGGAGCATATTGGAGGGGGGATGAGAGGAATCCTATGCTCCAGCGCATCTATGGGACGGCCTTCCCCACCCAAGAGGCCCTCCAAGACTACCTCCACTGGCTCCAGGAGGCCGAAAAAAGGGACCATAGGAAGCTCGGAAGACAGCTGGATCTCTTCAGCTTCAGCGATGAGGCAGGAGCAGGCCTCGTCATCTATCACCCCAAGGGAGCTGTGCTCAGGTGGATACTGGAGGAGCTCGAGAGAAAGGAGCACATGAGAAGGGGGTACCAGATGGTCATAGGCCCCCAGATGTTGAGGGCCGAGCTGTGGGAGAGGTCCGGCCACATGGACTACTACAAGGAGTTCATGTATTTCACGGAGAAGGACGGACAGACCTTCGCCATAAAGCCCATGAACTGCCTCGCCCACATGCTCATCTTCAACTCCCGGATAAGGAGTTACAGGGACCTTCCCATCAGGTATTTCGAGCTGGGAACCGTTCATCGCCATGAGAAGACAGGTGTGCGCCATGGACTCCTGAGGGCGAGGGGATTCACCCAGGACGATGCACATCTCTTCTGCACGCCCTCTCAGCTTCACCACGAGATAAGGGGGATAATGGAATTCGTGAAGGATATGATGGCCCTCTTCGGTTTCTCCTTCGAACTGGAGATAAGCACGAGGCCTGAGAAGGCCTTTGGCCAACCCGAGATTTGGGAGAGGGCGACCTCTGCTCTCAAAGAGAGCCTCGACGCAATGGGTTACTCATACCGGATAAACGAGGGAGAAGGGGCCTTTTATGGTCCCAAGATAGATGTCAAGTTGAGGGATGCCCTCCAGAGGAGCTGGCAGTGCGCGACCATCCAGTGTGATTTCTTCTTGCCCGAGAGATTCGATCTGACGTACGTGGACAGGGACGGGCAGAGGAAAAGGCCCGTCATGCTTCACAGGGTGATACTCGGATCTTTGGAGAGGTTCATCGGCATACTCATAGAACATTACGCCGGGGCCTTTCCTGTTTGGCTCGCGCCTGTGCAAGTGTGCATAATGAACATTACGGACCAGCAGTTGCAATACGCCAAGGAGGTGGCAGCTAGGCTTCGTGAGGAGGGTATAAGGGTGGAGGAGGACTTGAGGAACGAGAAGTTGGGGCTCAAGATCCGGGAGAACCAACTTCAGAAAATACCTTACATGCTCATTGTGGGCAATCGAGAGATGGAGAAGGGTGGGGTTTCCGTCCGGAGCCGAGAAGAGGGAGACCTCGGTTTTTTCACCCTGGACTCCTTCATCGAGCGCATCCGGCGGGAGTCCAAGGTGGATCTGCGTGCCGTTAAAGAAAAGGAGGTGGTGACATAGCCATACAGGAAGTCGCTGTCAATGAGAAGATCCGGGCTCCCGAGGTCAGGGTGATAGATCCCAACGGGAAACAGCTCGGGATCATGAGCAGAGAGGAGGCCCTGAGACTAGCCGCGGAGTACGAATTGGATCTCGTGGAAGTGTCGCCCAAGTCCGTTCCGCCCGTCTGCCGGATAATGGACTATGGGAAGTTCCGCTATCAGCAGGCCAAGAAGATCCAGGAGGCCAAGAAAAAGCAGTCCTACGTCCAGATCAAGGAGGTCAAGGTGAGGCCCAAGACAGAGGATCATGACCTCCAGATCAAGATAAGGCAGATGAGAGAATTCCTGTCCAAGGGCCTCAAGGTCAAGGTCAGCCTGATGTTCAGGGGGAGGGAGATATCCCATCCCGAGCTGGCACAGCGAGTCATAAGCAAGATAATCGACGGGGTGCAGGACGTGGGACAAGTGGATATGGAGCCGCGGTTGGAAGGCCGCTTCATGACCATGGTGGTGAGCCCGCGGTCAGGCTGAGGTGGACTGGAGGTATCGTCTGTAGGCTCCATCCGAAAAAAAGAGAGGGGTGGTGTGCATCCAGAAGGAGGGAAGCCATATGCCGAAATTGAAGACCAACAGAAGCGCTGCCAAGCGCTTCTCCAAGACAGCCAAAGGGAAGATCAGGAGAAGAAGAGCTTATTTCAGCCATCTCCTCACTGGCAAGTCCAGGAAGAGGAAAAGGCGCCTGAGAAAGAGCACCCTCGTGCACGGAACCAATTTGTGGAGTGTCCGGAAGCTCATCCCCTACGCCTGAACATTTTTGGGAAGGGGTAGATTTCAGTCCTCTTCAGGCTTCTGCGAAATCTTCAAAAAGGTGATCGGCAAAGAATAGGCGAGGGTGCGAAGTTTCTTCAGCCCTAGAGAGGAAAGGAGAGTGAAGGCGAGATGCCTAGAGTGAAGGGAGGCCCCAAGGGGGCCAGGAGAAGGAAAAAGATTCTCAAAATGGCGAAGGGCTATTTCGGTGGGAGGAGCAGACTCCTCAGGACTGCCAAAGAGGCGGTGGATCGAGCCCTTCAGTACGCTTACAGGGATAGGAAAGCCAGGAAGAGGCAGTTCAGGAGGCTTTGGATAGCAAGGATCAATGCGGCTGCCCGTCAAAACGACATGAATTACAGGGACCTGATTCATGGGCTCAAAAGGGCGAGCGTGGATGTGAACCGGAAGATGCTTGCGGACTTGGCAGTCAATGACCCTGCAGCCTTCTCCCAGATGGTGCAGCTCGCAAAGCAGCACCTCTCGGCGCAATGACAACAGAGTTGCTCGGGTCCCATGGGCGATTTCAGAGAGGAACTGGAAAGAACCAGAAAGGAAGCCATAGAGGCCATTGAGTCCGCTGAGGACCTCGTCCACCTGGAGGAGGTCAGGGTGCGTTTCTTGGGCAGAAAGGGAAGGCTTCCCCTTCTGCTCAGGACGATCCGGGATCTGGATCCAACGGAGAGGCCCTCTGCGGGCCAACTGGGCAATGCCATCCGAGAGGAGCTAGAGGCCGCCCTCGGGAAAAGAAAGCTGGAGCTAGAAAAAGGAAGGCTCGAGAGACCGAGCGTGGATGTCACCTTGCCGGGAAGGCCCCTTCCCAGGGGTTCCCTCCACGTGGTTACCCAGACTTTGGAAGACATCCTCTCCATATTCGTGTCCATGGGCTATACAGTAGTTTCTGGCCCCGAGGTGGAGCTCGATTATTACAATTTCGAGGCCTTGAACATCCCCAAGGATCATCCTGCGAGGGACATGCAGGATACCTTCTACATATCTGATCAAGTGGTTCTCAGGACTCACACATCCCCCGTGCAGGTGAGAACCATGGAGAAGGGTCCACCACCTGTCCAGATAGTCTGCCCCGGGAAGGTCTACCGTCATGATAGCGATCCAACTCACAGTCCCATGTTTCATCAGGTGGAAGGGCTCGTGGTGGACAAGGGAATCACCTTCGCTGACTTGAAGGGGACCCTGACCGTCTTCGTGGAGAGGATATTCGGGCCATCCACCCCTTTGAGGTTCAGACCGAGCTTTTTCCCGTTCACGGAGCCCAGTGCGGAGGTGGACATCCAGTGCGTGCTCTGCCGAGGGTCGGGTTGCGCCCTCTGCGGCCAGAGTGGTTGGTTGGAGATTCTGGGTTCCGGAATGGTGGATCCGGCTGTATTCGGGTTTGTGGATTATGACCCGGAGGTGTACAGCGGATTCGCCTTTGGGCTTGGGGTGGAGAGGATAGCCATGTTGAGGCACGGAATAGAGGACATTCGTCTTTTCTACGAGAACGACCTCAGGTTCTTGATGCAATTCTGATTCCGGGAAACGCGGGCAGGTTCCAGATGAGAGCTACGCTGAGTTGGCTTAGAGAATTCGTCCCTTGCGAGATGGAGCCACTCGCTTTGGCCGAGGAGTTGACCTTGAGGGGGCTAGAATGCAAGGCCACTTGGGAAGGAGAGCTGGAAAAGGTGGTCGTTGCCGAGGTCTTGGAGGTTGCTAGCCATCCAAAGGCAGAAAGGCTCCACGTTTGCAAGGTGAGAGCTGGCTCCGAGGTTTTGGAAGTGGTCTGCGGGGCACCAAACGTGGCGCCAGGGGTGAAGGCTCCCTTGGCCCTGCCGGGGTGCAAACTCCCTGGTGGCGAGGAGGTGTGGGTCTCGGAGATCCGAGGGGTCAAATCCCAGGGAATGTTGTGCTCTGAGGCGGAGCTCGGAGTTGGGGAAGATGCCTCCGGGATCTGGATCCTTCCCGACCACTTGCGGCCAGGGCAAAGGCTCGACGATGAGCTCCAACTGAAGGATTGGGTCTTCAGCTTCGATCTCACCCCCAATAGAGCTGACTGTCTGAGCATATTGGGACTCGCCTTCGAGGTAGCAGCCATAGAACGCTCCCAGGTGAGGATGCCAGATGTCAGAATTGACGAGATGGGAGAGCCCATCCACGGAAGATTCCATGTGGAGGTTTTGGATGTGGATCTCTGCCCAAGGTACGTTGCGAGGATGATAGAGGGGGTGAAGATCGGGGAGTCGCCCCTTTGGATGAGGAGAAGGCTTCAGCTTGTGGGTTTGAGGCCCATAAACAATGTGGTGGATGTGACCAACTACGTCATGTGGGAGCTGGGCCAACCTCTTCACGCCTTCGATCTCGAGTTGCTCGAGGGATCGACAATAGTGGTGAAGAGGGCAAAAGAGGGCGAGGAGTTCGTCTCCCTAGATGGCCAGATAAGGAGGCTCAGGGGAGACATGCTCATGATATGGGACGCCAAGAAGCCCGTTGCCGTGGCTGGGGTGATGGGAGGGGAGAATTCGGAAGTCAGGCCCACAACCACCTCAGTGCTGCTCGAGAGCGCGTACTTCGATCCCATGAGCATAAGGAGAACCGCTAAGGCTCTGGGAATGAATACCGAGGCCTCGCGCAGGTTCGAAAGGGGAATAGATCCCGAGGGGTGTCCCAGGGCTGCAGACAGGGCCGCCAAGCTCATAGCGGAGCTGGCAGGGGGCAAGGTGGCCAGGGGCTCATTGGACGTGTACCCCAACCCCTTTACTCCCAGAGAGATACGACTGAGGGTATCCAGGGTGAATGAGCTCTTGGGAACCCAGCTCACATCCGGAGATGTTGCCGAGGCCCTCAGATCATTGAGCCTCCAAGTCCAGGAGAAGGATCCTGGAACCTTTCTCGTCACCCCTCCCACGAGGAGGGTGGACTTGACGAGGGAAATAGATCTTGTGGAAGAAGTGGCCAGGACCTGGGGCTACGAGAAGATCCCCAGCACGATTCCCAAGATAACATCCGGGAAGTGGTGGGACTCCTCTTGGAGGCAGATGGAGGAGAAGGTGAGAGAGGTGATGGTTGGCTTCGGATTTCACGAAGTCATAACCTTCTCCTTCATAGATCCCAAGTGTTTCGATGCCCTCGATTTGGATCCCCGAGATCCCCTGAGAGACGCCCTGGAACTCAAAAACCCCTTGAGGCCCGATCAGGGGATCATGAGGACGACCCTGCTACCAGGTATCCTGGAGGCCGTCCACAGGAATTTTCACAGAAGGAACATGGACCTGAGGCTTTTCGAGATAGGTCGAGTTTTCATTCCCAGGAAAGGGGAATTGCTTCCCCTGGAAAAGGAGAAGCTAGGAGGAGCTATTTCAGGTGCAAGGTGGCCCCGCAGTTGGTCCCACAGGTCCGAGGAGGTAGATTTCTTCGACCTAAAGGGGGTGGTGGAGGGGCTCTTTGGAGCCCTGAAGATCGAGGGGATTCGCTTCGAGCCTCAGGGAATTCCTCCTTTCCTGGAGCCTGGGGCTTCCTCCAGGATTGGTTTGGGGGATGTGGAGTTGGGTTGGCTCGGGGAGCTCAAGAGTGAAGTGATGGAGAGGTTGGATCTGGAGTCAAGGGTCTTGGTCTTCGAGCTCGATCTGATGATGATGGAGAAAATGTGGAATAGGGTGCCCAAGTTCAGGCCTTTGCCGAGGTATCCAGAAGTGGTGAGGGATCTCTCCATCCTGGTCCCCCTTGAAGTGGGAGGGGGTGAGGTCCAGGATCACATCGAAGGAATGGGGTTGAAGTGGCTGGAGAGGGTTGTCTTGTTCGATGTCTTCCAGGACCCTGAGAAGTTGCCCCACGGATTCAAGAGCCTTACCTTCCGAATATGGTATAGATCAGAGGAGGGAAGCCTCAAGGACGAGGAGGTGAATGAGGAGCAGATGAGGCTTGTTGAAGGCCTGGAGAGGACCTTCGGAGCTAGACTGAGGGGTTGAAGGAGGGGGAGGGCGCAACTGCTGGGAGAATCCAAGGTTCCATATGGCCAGCTAACTCCTTGGCCATATGGGAGGCCGTGAGCGCAATTTCCGAAGGGAGGACAGGGCATGACTAAGGCCGATATCGTCAATCAGGTCTACGAGAAGGTAGGATTTTCCAAGAGGGAGTCAGCGGAGGTCGTGGATCTTGTCTTCGAAATCATAAAGGAGACCCTCGAGCGATCGGAGAACGTCAAGATATCCGGTTTTGGTAGCTTCATAGTCAGGGAAAAGAGGGCCCGAAGGGGCAGAAATCCCCAGACAGGGGAGGAGATCCAGATCACACCGAGGCGGGTCCTGACATTCAGGCCCTCCACAGTCCTCCGAAAGGCCATGAATTCCTCTCCCTGAAAAGGCAAGCTGAGGGAGTTTCCATCCCGATTCGTGAAGAGGGAGGTGGCCCCTGGAAGAGCCCGTGATTCCCGACAAACTCTACTTCAAGATCGGAGAAGTGAGCCAGGTAACAGGGGTGGAGCCCTATGTGCTCAGGTACTGGGAGAGTGAGTTCGGGATAGTGAACCCAACGAGAAGCAGAAGCAAGCAGAGGCTCTACACTCGCAAGGATGTGGAGCTGATACTCGAGATCAAGAGACTCCTTTACGAGGAGAGGTATACGATAGAGGGTGCAAAGAAGAAGCTCATGGGGAGGCAAAGGAGCCAGCCCCAGCAGCTTTCCATGGGATTCCAAGAGGAGTTGTTGAGAAAGACGTTGGAGGAGGTGAAACAGGAGCTCAGGGCCATAAGGAAGCTCTTGCGGCCTTGACCGCAAGCGTTCAATGGTCTATAAAGATCTCTGGTCGGGACGTGGCGCAGACTGGAAGCGCACCTGAATGGGGTTCAGGGGGTCGCTGGTTCAAATCCAGTCGTCCCGACCATTTTCTTATTTGGTCTAGAAAAGGGCCCTCGGGCCGGAAATTGTGAAGAATGCCTCGACAAGGTGGTGCTATCGTCGCCCCTCCTAAGGGGCCGAGGTGGCAAATGACCATCCTGAGCCCCATGAGGGCCTCGGTTCTGTCCTTTGGCCTCTTCATAATCATCGGTGCCATTCTCCTCTGGCTTCTGCCGAGCAGTTCCGGAAAAGGACTGAGATTCATAGATGCCCTGTTTACCATAACATCCGGAGCATGTGTCACGGGACTTACAGTGATCGACGTGGGCAAGGACTTGAGCCTTTTGGGCCAATTGATACTCCTTTTCTGGATCCAGGCAGGTGGGCTCGGGATAATGACCTTGTCCACCTTTCTCCTTCTTTTGGCAGGGAGGAGGCCCACCTTGTCTTTGAGGACCGTTGTCGAGGACACCTTCACCCACAGGGGTGCAGGGGATGTCCGCTCTCTACTTCTCGATATCGTGAAATTCACCGTGGCCATAGAGGCAATGGGCGGGCTCATCCTCTACTTGAGATTCTCCGAAATGTTCCCGCCTCTCGAGGCCATGTACTTCTCGGTCTTCCACTCGGTCTCTGCCTTTTGCAATGCCGGATTCAGCCTTTTCTCTCGCAATCTGGAAGACTTTGCGGGAGATCCCCTTGTCAATTTCGCCATAGCTGGGGAGATAGTCCTGGGGGGCCTAGGATTTTTGGTCCTCAGGGAAATTAAGGAAGCTTTCCGCAAAGGGAGACTTTCCAGGGCCTGCCTCAGCCTACACTCGAAGGTCGTCATCTGGACAACCGCCATCCTCATCCTCTGTGGGGCAGTGCTTTTCGGCCTAATGGAATGGGAGAATACCCTGAGGGACCTGGACCTTGGTGCCAGGATAATGGCATCCCTTTTTCAATCCGTCACCCCCAGAACAGCGGGGTTCAACACTATCCCCATAGGCGAGGTTGCCAACGAGACCCTTCTTCTTCTCGTTATCCTCATGTTCATCGGTGGATCATCTGGCTCCACAGCAGGAGGGATAAAGACTGGAACCTTCGCGATCCTCTGCTCCACGGCCCTCTGTAGGTTGAGGGGCTACCAAGAGCCCTTTGTCTTTGGAAGGACGATATCTCCTGGAAGCGTGGCAAGGGCCATGAGCGTCACAATAGTGTGCACCGTGATAGTCATGGTGGGGACCTTCCTTCTGCAGGCCACCGAGGTTGGGGGTTCGGTGGATCCAGGCTCCAGAGGGAAATTCCTGGAGCTTCTATTCGAGGTCGTGAGCGCCTTCGGGACCGTGGGCCTGTCCACGGGGGTGACTCCATCTCTGAGCGATGCTGGAAAGATCGTCTTGATTATCATAATGTTTACGGGACGACTCGGTCCCCTGGCTGTGGCCGTCGCGGCCTCCCGCCAGAGGATAGTGAAGTTCCGCTTCGCCGAAGAAGGGATAATGGTGGGGTGAGGTGATCCATATGAAACAGTTCGCCGTGATAGGACTTGGCAATTTCGGATACCATCTGGCTACCACCCTCTGTGCCAAGGGGCATGAGATAATGGCCATAGATTCGGATCCCCAAAAGGTCCAAGCAATAAGGGACTCGGTAACGAGGGCTGTCGTGGCCGATGCCACAGACAGACAGGTCCTAGAGGCGTTGGGCTTGAGAGAGATGGATACAGTAGTTGTGTGCATCGGCTCCGAGATAAACAATTCTGTCCTGGCGACCCTTCATCTAAAGGAAATGGGGGTTCGCCGTATAGTGGCCATGGCCATAAGCGAACCCCACGGAAGGATTTTGGAAAAGATAGGGGCATCGGAGATCGTGTTTCCCGAGAGGGACATGGCCATAGCAGTGGCAGAGAGGCTTCACAATCCCAATATGCTCGACTATTTGCCCTTCTCCCCCGACTACAGCATAGTGGAGCTCGCACCGCCTAAGGGATTTGTCGGGAAGACCCTGAGGGAACTGGACCTCATCAATCGCTATGGGGTCCAGGTGGTAGCTGTCAGGGAGCTGATACCCGAGAGGCTCCACATGATCCCAACGGCCAACTTCGTGGTAAAGGACAGCGACGTCCTGATCCTCCTCGGGCCCAATAAGTCTCTCGAGAGACTGAGGGAGAAAGAGGAATGAGGGGTCACTTTTTCCAGAACTCGGGATAGAGAAGTACGAACACAGTGTAGATCTCGAGCCTTCCCGCCAACATGCAGAATATGAGAACGGCCTTGCCCAACGTCGGAATATCCCCATAGTGGCCTGTCGGGCCCACCTGTGCTAACCCAGGCCCCACATTTCCGAGGGTCGCTGCCACAGAAGAGATGCTAGTTATCAGGTCCAATCCCAAAGCGGCCATGATCCCGGATGCGATCACGAAGACCCCGAGATAAAGGAGCGTCATCCCCAAGACATGTTGGACCACGCTATGGGGGACAGACTGTTTTCCCAGCTTCACTGTCACAACGGCCTGGGGGTGAAGGAGCCTCTTGAGTTGGCCCTGAAGATACCTGTAAAGCACCAGGAATCTCACGCATTTTATTCCACCTCCAGTGGATCCTGCGCACCCTCCGACAAACATGAGCAATAGGAGGATGTACTTGCACACGGGAGGCCACTTATCGAAGTCCGCTGTGGCAAAACCTGTTGTCGTCATTATAGAGACCACCTGGAAGGCAGCGTCTTCGAGCCTGTGGAGCCAATTGCCACCTTGGTGAAAAATGAGGAAGGCGAAAACGACAAAACTAGATAAAAGGAGGAGAAAAACGTAAAAACGGAACTCCCTGTCCAGCCAGTAATGGGCTATTCGCCCCTTCGCCAGGCTGTAATGGAGGGAGAAATTGGTTGCGGCCACGAACATGAAGAAGATGATCACCACTCTAGAGAAATGATCGAAATGGGCAATGCTCTCACTTTTGGTCGAAAAACCCCCAGTTGCCATCGTGGTGAAGGAGTGACACACGGAATCGAAGAACCCCATGCCTCCTAGACAAAGAAGCAACACCTCTGTGGCTGTTATCACCACGTAGGTCTTCCACAATAGCCTTGCTGTATCGGCTATCTTTGGCCTCAATTTTTCGAGGAAAGGGCCTGGCACCTCTGCCCGAAAAAGCTGCACGGCTCCCACTCCGAGAAGAGGCAAGATAGCGACCCCCAAAGCTATGATTCCCAGGCCTCCCAACCATTGGGTCATGGCTCTCCACAGGAGGATGCTCTTGGGGAGATGCTCTACTTTGGGAAGAACAGAGGCTCCTGTTGTCGTGAACCCTGAGACAATCTCGAACAGAGCATCAATGGGGGAAAAATGGCCTGAGAGAACAAACGGTGCTGCCCCGCACGCACTCGCCACTAGCCATCCAAAGGACACTATGGCGAAGGCTTCCCTTCTTCCAAGGGCTATCTTCCCCCTCAGTCCCCAAAGGCTACCTATTGCTCCCAGGCAGGCTGACACCAGGATGGACCATAGGAAGTCCAAGCCCTCGGGCTCCTTCTCGGCCATGCCCACTGCCATGGGCACGAGCATGGTGCCGCTCACACACAGGACGAGAAACCCGAGGACCCCCAAGACCTGGCGCATCTCACCAATAATCCAATTTGACGCTCACGACCCTCTCCAATAACTTGAGCGAGTCGGATGAGACCACTATTGCCACTTTGTCCCCTGGGTCGATCCTAGTGTCCCCTGTGGGTATAATCACCTCCTGCCCCCGTGTGACTGCCCCCACCAGAATTCCCCTCGGAAGCCGGAGATCCTTGATGGGGGAGGATACCAGGTCCGAGGTCTCCAGGGCCTCCACTTCTATGATCTCCGCTTGCCCCTCGGGAAGGGTGACCACATTAGCCACTCTTCCCCTGCGGACAAACTGGAGTATCTTGTTGATGGCTATCACGGATGGGCTCACAACGACATCGACACCGCTTTGGTAAGCCAAGGAGACGTACTGGAAGCGATTGGCCAAGGCCAGAACCCTCCTGCATCCCATTCTCTTGGCCAGAAGGCACAGAATTATGTTTTTCTCGTCCTCGCCTGTCAAGGCCATGAATACATCCGCTCTGTCCACCCCCTCCTCCCTCATCAGGTCAGTCGAGGTGAAGTCTCCCTTGAGCACAGTGGCCCCGTCCAACTGAGATGCCAGAAATTCGCATCTCTCCTCGCTTGGGTCCACTATGGAGACCTGGACGTCCTTGGCCTCTAGCCCCTTGGCGACCTCCAAAGCCATGGAGCTCCCTCCGAAGATCATAGCCCTCCTCGTGGGTCTTGATTCCAGTGTGTTGGGGTGGTGGAAAACTCTTCCTATGGCCTCCCTGGTTCCCAGGAGGTACACCAGGTCATTGGGTTCGATTTTGTCCTCACCTCTCGGGATTATAGCCCTCTCTCCCCTGATGAGAGCCGCCACCACGAGATGAGGATCTGGAAGGCTCTTTCGTAGATCCTCGAGACGCCTTCCAGTCATGAGGTGGCTTCCGTCTGCTACGAAAGATGCGAGCCTGATGCGGCCATCAGCCAGGTCAACTACGTCTTTGGCCCACGGGACTTCGAGCACCCGGACAATGTTCTCCACTACCTCTCTGTTGGTATTGACCACAAGGTCTATTCCCAATCGCTCTGGTCCCATGAGCCTCGAGTTGTTAGCGTACTCCGGGTCCCTTATCCTTGCTATTTTCTTGGGAACTCTGCTCTGGAGGCCGGCAACTAGGCAGGAGACCATGTTCACCTCATCGCTGTCAGTTGCGGCAATCAGGATGTCTGCCCTCTCTATCTCAGCACTTCGAAGCACGGATATGCTGCTTCCGCTCCCGCAGATGGTCCTCACATCTATGAGCTCCGAGACTCGCTCGAGCTTTTCTTGATCCTTGTCTATGACGACTATGTCTTTGAACTCGCGGGCAAGCCGAGCCGCCACATTGAATCCCACCTCGCCTGCGCCTATCACTACAATCAACATCTTTGGGGCTTGACCTCCTAGAATTTGTGAATTTCGAACCCCTGCTCTGGATAAGAGTTCCCGAGAGATCTCTTCCCCGAGGCCTCTTTGTGGCGCGACCACATGAAACCAAAGCCCATTTTACACCAGCGCAGGAACTCCGACCAACAGAATCCATGAAGTACGGAAGGAAAAGCCCTGCGGGTCTGGATCTCCACCCATGAGCTCCAATGGGATGATATCCAGGAACCCGGGACTTGGTGCTTCAATTTGGGACCTTGGCCCAGTATTTTCTCCGCCATAGGGGGTCAGCTAATCCAGTGCAAAAGGTAGCGATGATCAAACGGATCCGAACCCCTCGTCCCAGGGTTTCTCGAGAAAATCCAAATGGGGGGAGCGCTTCCCCATCGAGGTTCCATGGGCAAGGGGCCCTTGCGGGTAGATGCCTAGGCCAAGCCAGTTCCGGCTTTGCGGGCGTGCGGAGCCCGCCCCTCCGCGGGGTCGCCATCCGAGCTAGGACGGCCTAGCGGGGCAAACCCGGGGATAACGGTGGGGGCGGTCTTCTCGGAGGGGCGCGGTCTCCGCGCCCGTGTGGCAAGGCCGGATGCGAGCCGAGGCATTCCCACCGGATGGGTTGACGACGAGCCGATAGCCAAAAGGAGGCAACGTTAGGGTTGGCGTCATGCTTTCCTTACGGGCGTGCGGAGCCCGCCCCTCCCCGGCGTGATGAGGCCGAGGTGAGATGGCCTTGCGGGGAAGGCCGGAGGTGGCCCGGAGGGGCTTTTCTCGGAGGGACGCACTCCGTGCGTCCGCATTCCGATCCCAGACGCAAACCGAGGCATAACATGATCATCCGGGGCAAAGGAACGCCCGGTGGCCTAATGGGGCGATCCCCCGGTGAAAGCGAAGTCTCGCTAGCGGGCGTGCGGAGCCCGCCCCTCCGCCGGATGGGTGATCCGAGCCGGGACGGCCTTGCTGGGAAAAGGCCCGAGATGAGGCGAAAGGCGATTCTCCCGGAGGGATGCACTCTGTGCGTCCCCGTTGCACTGCCACACACCGTGGGCTTGGGTCCAGATCTTAGGGGGCCGGGCCCTCTACGATGGGTATGGGGAGATCCTCTCAAGAGGACTTCATTCGAGAGTGTGAGGTGCCGAGCCCATTTGGACATTTGCTACATGAACCCTAGGCTCGTGAGAAGGAAGCGCGCTGTAGACTCCTCACCAAATTGACTCCTTTGCCCCTAATGAAGTAGACTTGGTCAGTAGTATGAGACCTGCCCAAACCGCCCTGAGAAGCCGGCGCAAGGAGGAGATGAACCCCGAACCGAGGAGACCGAAGGGTTTTCTCCAGGAAAGAGGATAGCCTTTCTTGTGATGTGAGGGGCGAGCTCAGAGAAGGCAAATTGGGGTACACTTGGCCCCACTGAAACGCTCATGGAAAGGAGATAGGTCTTGTGAAGGTGGAGATAGAGAACATAGGTGGCCTCAAAAGAAGGGTCAAGGTGGTTGTCCCAGCGGAGAGAGTTGCGAGGGAAGTGGACAAGGCATATCACGATCTCAGAAAGAGCGTCAGGGTAAAGGGTTTCAGGCCTGGCAAGGCTCCGAGGTTCATTCTCGAGAGATATTATGGACAGCAAGTGAAGGAACATGTCATGTCCCAGCTCATCGAGGAGACCCTCGAAGAGGTGATCCGGGACAATGGTCTCGATGCTGTTGGGGGAGTGGAAGTGGAGGAACGCAAGATGGAGCCCGGCCAGGAGATGTACTACGTGGCTGTGGTGGAAGTGATGCCGGAGATCCAGGTGGAAGGATACGAGGGGCTAGAGATTCCCGAGCAAGAGGTGAAGGTCACCGAGGAGAAGATCGATAAGAGGATAGAGGAGATCAGAGAGCTCTTTGCAAGAGTAGCAGATGTGGAGGAGGAAAGACCCGTCCAGGAAGGGGACTTGGTGTTGTGCAAGATGAGGACCCTCGTTGATGGTGAGCCACTGGGTCCTAAAGAGGGTGAGGAAAGGCTTCTGGAGATAAAGGAGGGGGAGGAAGACGAGAGGCTTCACAAGTCATTGATCGGGAAAAGACCCGGAGAGACTCTCGAGATCCCCCGGAGGTTCCCAGATGACTACAAGGTAGCATCCCTGGCTGGAAAAGAGGGGAAGCTCGAGGTAAAGGTGATATCCATAAAGCGGAAGATCCTCCCCGAGCTCAACGACGAGTTCGCAAAGAGGCTTGGGGAATATGAAAACCTGGAAGCTCTGAGAGCTGGGGTGAGAAGGGAACTCGAGGAAGAAGAGCGAAGGAGATTGGAAGAGAGAACCAGGAAGAGGCTGATGGAGCAGCTTCTGGAAAAGTACGATTTCGAGGTCCCGGAAAGCCTTGTCGCTGAGGAGCTCGAGGCCATAATGAATAGTGTTAGGAGGAAGATGGCCGTATACGGAATCGATCGAGGTGATGCTCAGGGGTTTGTGGAGCAGATGAGGGAAAGCTATCGGGAGGAGGCGAGGAAGAACGTTCGCTCTTCGTTGATATTGAGAGCCATAGCCCAAAAGGAGAAGCTGGAGGTTACGGAGTCCCATCTGAGAAAGGCGATGGCGAGAATCGCGAGGGAAACAGGCAGGGACCTTTCCGAGGTGGAGAGGATCTACTCCTCCAGAGAGGAAGCGCTGGAAAGGCTCAAGGAGTCGGTGCTCGAGGAGCTCGCGCTTGATTTCCTGAGGCAGAAGGCTAAAATGGTAGCTAGTGGAGCATGATGGAGAATAGAAGATGGCTTCGGAAGAGGAGGTATTCGAAGTGCCCCTTATCCCCATCGTAATAGAACAGAGTGGCCGCGGAGAGAGGGCCTACGACATATATTCGAGATTGCTCAAGGAGAGGATAATCTTCCTCGGGAGCCCTGTGACCGATGAGGTCGCGAACCTCATCATCGCTCAGATACTCTTTCTGGAATCCGAGGATCCTGACAAGGACATCCATTTCTACATAAACACCCCCGGTGGGTTGGTCACCGCTGGGATGGCCATTTACGATACCATGCAGTACGTGAAGCCCCCCATATCAACCCTTTGCATAGGTCAGGCGGCCAGTATGGGGGCTGTTCTTCTAGCAGCTGGGACTCCGGGGAAGAGATTCGCCTTGCCCCATTCGAGGATCCTAATTCATCAGCCCATGGGAGGGTTTCAAGGCCCCGCCTCTGATGTGGAGATCCACGCCAAGGAGATCCTCAGGATGAGGGAGGAGCTCAACCAAATTCTGGCCAAGCACACTGGTCAGCCAGTGGAGAGGATAAGGGAGGATACGGACAGAGATTTCTTCATGACCGGTGAACAGGCCAAGGAGTACGGGATTATCGACGAAGTCATTACCCGGAAGCATCCCCTAAAAGGATCTTGATCCCATGAAAAGAAACCACAGGAGCAACGAGCTATTTTGCAGTTTTTGCGGGAAGAGCCAGTCCGAGGTCCGAAAGCTCATCGCAGGTCCGGCTGTTTACATCTGTGACGAGTGCATCGAACTGTGCAAGGACATAATTGCGGAGGAGTACGAGAAGGAGGAAAAGCACAGAAGGCGGTCCGAGGTCCCAAAGCCTCAGGAGATAAAGGAGTTCCTGGACCAGTATGTCATAGGTCAAGAGAGGGCCAAGAAGATCCTCGCCGTTGCTGTGCACAACCATTACAGGAGGATAGAGTTCAAAGGGGATCTGGACGGGGTGGAGCTCCAGAAGAGCAACATTCTCCTTCTGGGCCCAACTGGTAGCGGCAAGACATTGCTGGCCCAGACCCTGGCTCGTTTTCTCAATGTTCCTTTCACCATAGCCGACGCCACAAGCCTCACGGAGGCAGGATACGTGGGGGAGGATGTGGAGAATATCATCCTCAGCCTCCTTCAGGTGGCGGATTTCGACGTGGAGAAGGCCTCGAGGGGCATAGTTTACATAGACGAGATAGATAAGATAGCCAGGAAAGGGGACAACCCGTCCATTACAAGAGATGTCTCTGGGGAGGGAGTCCAGCAAGCCCTCCTGAAGATCATAGAAGGGACCATAGCCAATGTCCCTCCCAAGGGTGGCCGCAAGCATCCTCAACAAGAGTTCATCCAGGTGGACACCACGAACATTCTCTTCATATGCGGAGGGGCATTCGTTGATCTGGAGAAGATCATCCAGCAGAGGATCGGGAAGAAGAGTCTGGGTTTCGGCGCGGACATAAGGTCCGAGGGAGAGAAGCGCACTGGCGAGCTGCTGGCCCAGGTGCAGCCAGAGGATCTTCTCAAGTTCGGTTTGATTCCCGAGTTCATTGGCAGGTTACCCGTAATAGCCACTCTTGACGAGTTGGATGAGGATGCCCTCGTGAGGATTCTCAAAGAGCCCAAAAATGCCCTCGTGAAACAATACCAAAAGCTCTTCGAGTTCGAGAACGTGAAATTGCAATTCACCGAGGAAGCCCTCAGAGCAGTAGCCAGGGAAGCCCTCAAAAGAAAGAGTGGGGCCAGAGGCCTAAGGTCGATCCTCGAGAACATAATGCTCGACCTGATGTACGAGATTCCATCCAGGCCCGAGATAAGAGAGTGCATAATAACGGAGGATGCAGTGCTGCAGAAGGGGCCTCCTCTCTTGATCTATCAGGATGAGGTGGAATCGGCCTGAGGATTGCGGGAGAGGCGAGGCTTCTGGGGGTGTCCCCTCCTCGTTGACCCCAAGCGAAAAGTCCAGGCGTGCGCGTGAAGAGTCTTTTGCGGCCATCAAAATGGCCGTCGAGAATTGAGTTCCTTGCGGCCGCTCTCAAAGGCGGTCTTTGGCGGGAGAAGATTCCATGGTGTTCAGAATCCACAGGTCCAAACAGGATGAATCCAATCCCCATCAGCTTCCCCTTTTGCCCCTCAGGGATGTGGTCATTTTCCCACACATGGTCATCCCCCTCTTTGTGGGAAGAGGCAAGTCCATAAATGCTTTGGAGACAGCGCTCAAGGCTGAGGGCCCCATATTCCTCGTGGCCCAGAGAAACTCCAAAGACAACGATCCCACTGTAGCTCAGCTCTACACTGTGGGGACAGTGGCCAAGGTCTTGCAGATGCTGAGGCTTCCAGACGGGACTGTGAAGGTCCTGGTAGAGGGCCTGTGGAGGGCTAGGCTAGTGGATTTGGTCCAGAGCGAGCCCTGTTTCATCGTGAGGGTGGAGAGGATTACAGGCTTTGCCCCGCGAACCCCTGAGCTAGAGGCGCTGATGAGGGCTGTGAAGGATGCCTTTCACTACTATGTGAGACTGAACAAAAAGCTCTCGCAGGAGCTTCCCAATACCATAGCCCAGATAGAGGAGGCCGATAGACTTGCAGATACAATTCTCCCCCATCTGACGGTCAAACTGGAGGAAAAGCAGAGGCTCCTAGAGCTGGTCAGTCCCCAGGAGAGACTGGAGGAACTTCTCGCCCTACTCCAAGGGGAGATAGAGATCCTGGAAATCGAGAGGAAGATAAGGGCCAGGGTCAAGAAACAGATGGAGAAGGCCCAGAGGGAGTATTATCTGAGCGAGCAGATGAGGGCTATCCAGAAGGAGATGGGGGAGAAGGACGACTTTCGAAATGAGATCGAGGAGCTTGAAAGGAGGATAAACGAAAAGAAGCTCTCTCCCGAGGCCAGGGAGAAGGCCCTCCATGAGCTCAAGAAACTGAAGATGATGTCCCCCATGTCGGCTGAGGCCACAGTGGTCAGGAATTACATAGACTGGATATTGAGCCTTCCATGGGGAGAGTACACGGAAGAGAAGCTGGATTTGGATGAGGCGGCGAGGATCCTGGAGGAGGATCACTACGGTCTCACACAGCCCAAGGAGAGGATTCTGGAGTATTTAGCGGTACAGAGCCTCGTGGAGAAGATGAAGGGACCCATACTTTGCTTTGTCGGCCCTCCTGGGGTTGGAAAGACGTCTCTGGGGCGTTCCATTGCCAGGGCCACGGGGAGAAATTTCGTGAGACTCTCTCTGGGAGGCGTGAGGGACGAGGCCGAAATAAGGGGCCATAGGAGAACCTATGTGGGCGCTCTTCCCGGAAAGATCATCCAATCCATGAGAAAGGCCGGATCGAGTAACCCTGTGTTCCTTCTCGACGAGGTGGACAAGATGAGCATGGACTTCAGGGGCGATCCCTCAGCTGCCCTCTTGGAGGTCCTGGATCCGGAGCAGAATCACGCCTTCAACGACCACTACCTGGACTTGGATTACGATCTATCGCGGGTGATGTTCATAACAACGGCCAATACCCTCCATTCCATCCCACCCCCCCTCCAGGACAGAATGGAGATAATAAGGCTTCCGGGCTATACCGAGGACGAAAAACTGCAGATCGCGCGGAAGTTCTTGGTTCCCAAGCAACTCGAAGCCCATGGGCTCAAGGGCAGGGATATAAAATTTCAAGATTCGGCCCTCCTTTCCATAATAAGGCTCTACACCAGGGAAGCTGGAGTCAGGAATTTGGAGCGGGAGATAGCGACGATTTGTAGAAAAGTGGCAAGGCGCATCCTCCAGGATATGGACACAAAGAGGGTGACCATAACTTCCAGGGGACTCGAGGGTTTCCTCGGTGTTCCCAAGTATCGTTACGGAAAGGTGGAGGAGACCGAGCACATGATCGGCCTGGCCAAGGGACTGGCGTGGACCGAGGCAGGGGGGGAACTCCTCAACACAGAAGTGGCCATAATGCCAGGGAAGGGAAAACTCATAGTTACGGGAAAACTGGGAGATGTGATGCAGGAATCTGCCCATGCTGCTCTGAGCTACGTGCGCTCGAGAAGCAGGCTCTTGCGATTGGAGGATGACTTTTATCAGAAAATCGACATCCACATTCATGTGCCCGAGGGGGCTACCCCCAAAGACGGTCCCTCTGCGGGAATCACAATGACCACAGCCATTGCCTCGGCAATCCTCAGGATCCCGGTTCGAGCAGACCTGGCCATGACAGGGGAGATAACATTGAGGGGGAGGGTGCTCCCGGTAGGAGGCCTCAAGGAGAAGATCCTCGCTGCCCACAGGGGCAACATACGCACCGTGATAATACCCGCTGACAACCAGAAGGACCTAAAAGAGATTCCGAGCAAGGTGTTGAAGGATCTGGAGATAATCCCCGTGGAACACATGGACGAGGTTTTGATGAAGGCCCTGGTGATAGATGACCCCAAGTCCCTCTTCGCAACGGATGTCCCTGACTCGGAAGTGCCTTTCGGAAGGAGGGTCTCCTTCGTGAATGACGAGTGCCAAAGGATGACCCATTAGCTGGGAAGGTTCTCCTCGTTTTGAAGATCCCAACTTTAGAGAGAGGCGAGGGCACGATAAGAAGGCGCATCAGCTGGAGGGGCCATTTTCCGAGAAGAATATCCTGATGGGCGAGCTGAGGGATGAACGTCCACGGTGCCAAGAGACCAAAGGGGTGGGATTGGGGAGGGAGGATCGGGTCCGGGGCTCAAATTATTTGAGTTTCCCGCTTGACAAGCTGCGGGAAGCTTGGTACAAGAGAATCGCTCGATGCAACAATACATTAGAGAAAGGGGGGTCGGGGGATGACAAAGAGCGAGCTTATTGGCGCAATGGCTGCCCAGGCAGGGATCTCGAAGGCGGCAGCGGAGAAAGCCCTCAAGGCTTTCACGGAAGGGGTCACCAATGCCTTGAAAAAGGGTGACAAGGTGAGCCTGGTGGGCTTTGGCTCCTTCGAGGTCACCAGTAGGGCTGCCCGTAAAGGGAGGAATCCCAGGACGGGTGCCGAGATCAAGATCAAGGCGACCAAGGTGCCCAAGTTCAGACCAGGGCGGTCCCTCAAGGAGGCGGTGAACTCCTGAGATCTCTCCAAGGCACTCGGTGGAGCTCGGGCGGGTAGCTCAGAGGGGAGAGCGCTGGCCTTACAAGCCAGAGGTCACAGGTTCGATCCCTGTTCCGCCTACCAAGAAAAAGGCTATGAAAGAGTAGCGGGGTCGTAGTTAAGCCAGGTGATAACGCCGGCCTGTCACGCCGGAGGACGCGAGTTCAAATCTCGTCGGCCCCGCCACAAAAGAGAAAGAGGGGGCGAAAGCCCCCTTTTTTCACTGCGCGAAGCCTCCCGTCAGGTTGAGCCCAGGAGCCTTCTCCAGGTCCTTTTCTCGAGAAAGCTTCCCTCGATATCTGATTCCATCTCTCGAAACATGCTCCATGGAACCGAGAAGGTGAAGGAGTCCTGGGGAAGCTTCCCGGAAAGATAGAGCCTTGCGGATATGTCCGTAAGACCCACAACAGCCCTGGGATTTGGCGAATTTGCCTCTCTGTAAGGGAAGATCCCCATCGTCTGACACGCCGCAGCGTAGGGAATGATCACGTTCTCGAAGCCCTTCCTCCTGTAGTTCGCCAAGATCACGAGGGCGGATAGTTGGTGTGGCCTCGCAACGATCACTACGACCTTGGGCTCCTCTTCTCCGAGGTCCACCTTGGAGAGAGGCTTCAATACCACGTACCTCGTCGGCACCTGGAAAAATGGCATCTCCGATAGAAAATCAGCCACCAGTTCAGGAGTCTTTTTGTACCCTTCGCCCTTGAGAAAGTCTTCCAAGAAGTGGGAGCTGACATGGGGGGCTATTTCCCGGGCGACTTTCCTTCCCGTCTCCCAGGTCTCGTTCCCGATGGAGAGAAACCTCTCAAAGCATCCTATTCCGCCGGGGAAACGAGGATATTGATTTCCGAAGCCCAATCCCACCCCACCTCCCCAACACCCGTATGTGTCGGGCGATGCTGCAGCCACCTCCCCTTTTGTGGCAGCAGCCAACAGCCACATCACGCATCCCCATTTGCCTCTGGAAAATCCTCTGGCCCCCTCTGGCTTCTCATCTTTCCACAAGATCGCCACAGGCTCCGACTCCAGGCTCAAGGCCTCCACGAGTTTGCTTTTCATTTTTCGCCCTCCACTCCGTGATCTGGACCTCGGATCATATCCTTCCAGATCGGATTATGCCCCAGAGGAGCCAAATGCCCAGCAGGCTTCCCGCTATGTAGCCAGCTACACCCAAGAGGGGATAGCCCAATACCTTGGGTCCAATGTCCATCTGGAATATCACCGAGGACCCTATGACCAGCGCAGCTATCACTATCGCGAAGCTCAGGCGACTCGTGGCTCTATCCATCTCTCCTATTAGCCGCTCCAGTCCCCTGTGCTCGAAGCGAATGGCCAGCTGATCCCTGCTCATCTTGTAGAGGATTTCCGATAGCTCCGAGGGCATCTGCCTCAACATACTGAGAGTCTCTTGGGTCATCTGGCCGAGATCCCTCATTATCCTCCTCGGGTCCATCCTCCTGAGCATTAGCCTTTCCAGGTAAGGCCTCGCGTGCTCTATCACGTTGAACTGTGGGGATAAAAGGGTCCCCAAGCTTTGGCTCATCAATAGGGCCCTTGCCATGAGGAGAAATTCGGGTGGAAAGCGGAGCCTGTGTCTTCTGGCGATGGCCATGAAGTCCTCCGTGAGAGACCTGAGGAAGAGTCTCTCCAGGGGAAGACCGTGGTACCTATCCAGGAAATCCGCCAACTCCAATCTGAGAGCTCTTCTGTCTACCGGGCCTTGGATAACGCCCATCTTTCCCAATGCCGATATCACGGAATCTGCGTCCTTCTTGACCGCTGCTGCAAGAATGGCAGCGAGCTCATCCGCCATATGCTCGTCAACAATCCCCACCATTCCGAAGTCCACAGGCGCTATTACATTTCCCTGGAGGACGAAGAGGTTACCAGGGTGAGGATCGGCGTGGAAAATGCCCCACTCGAATATTTCCTTCAGTATTAGATCAGCGCCATTTTTGGCGATGATTTCCCGGTCAAATCCCCCTGAGTCCAAGGCTTCAATGTCCGAGATCTTGACTCCATCTATGAACTCGTACGTGAGCACCTTGGGGGTGGTGAGCTCCCAAAAGACCCTCGGCACATAGACTGTTGGATCATCCGAAACGTGCTTTTTGAATCGTTCCACATTTCTCGCTTCCACGATAAAGTCCAGCTCCCTTTGGATGTTCCTGGAAAATTCCTCCACAAGCCTCACGGGCTCGTAGTTTTTGCTTTCCGGTATGTGCCTTTCGAGGAGGGTAGCGAGCTCCCTCAGGATTCTCGTGTCCGTGCGGATCACGTGATCAACTCCTGGCCTCTGTACCTTCACGACCACCTCCCTTCCATCCAGAGTTCTGGCCCTGTGGACCTGGGCCAGGGAGGCCGCTGCGAGGGGCTCTTCATCGAAGTGAGAGAAAAGCTCCCCCATGGATTTCTTGAACTCTTTCTCGATTATGGATACGGCCCTCTGGGCGGGAAAGGGATGGACCCTGTCTTGAAGTTTTTCCAGCTCCTTTACCAGTTCGGATGCAAATATATCTGGCCTTGTGGCCATGAGTTGACCAAGTTTTATGAATGTGGGGCCCAGTTCCTCGAAGGCCAACCTGAGCCTTTCCGGCGCCGAAAGTCTTCTAGAGGAATACGCCTCCCGCACAAAGATCCTGCGCCAGATGATCCTGCTTACCCCTAGACGGTCGAGGAGATCGCCGAATCCGTATTTGATAAATACGGTCACTATCTTGCCGTAGCGTTTGAGCTCCTCGTACCTTCTATGGACCCCCAAGATGCTCATTGCCCAGAGATCCTCGCCTCCAGTTCCTCTATCCTCTTTTTGAGCTCCAAGAGTTCCTCTCTCGTGGCAAACCCCATCTGGGAGACTATTCTGTGAACCGTCTCCCGGATCCTCTTGTTGAGCTCTTCTTCCTGCCTCTGGGCCTCCTCCATGAGTCTCCCCATGAACTTGAACTTCTCTTCCTTTGCCATCTCCCCCCTCTCCATAAGCTCGTCGATGGACTCCTTCACCTTCTCCCTTGTGAGGCTGAGAAGACCAAGCATGACGAGGGTCCCTTTCCTCAAGGTATCCATGGTTTACCTCCCCCGGGATGTGAAATCCGAAAAAGCCTCTCAGGGCTAATCCTAGTCCCTAATTCTGGCCAAATCAACGGATCAGGGGACCGCGGATCATCTCTCTAACCCCGTGACCTCTCATACTCAGCCATCCAACCACCGGGCGATGGGGCACACTGTGACTCAATGGGAATCCGAGTCTTAACCCGAAGATCAAGCCGTCTTTGGGATGGTAGGGCTTGTCCAATGGATTCATCGATGGACCAGACATTACTCGGGATCTGGTGACAATTAGCTTGCCATTGACCCATTTTTGGGCCATGGCTCATGATGGAGCTATACGGAAAAGGGAAGCTTGGGCTTGGATCCTTGAAAAGGGAATCCCTCTTCATGGTTAAAGGAGAAAGGGAGCTTGCATGCACTTTCGTCCCCAGGTCTCTTCCCAGAAAGAACGTGTTCTCCCTTTCTTTCATCGAGCGGCCCAGGGTGATTCAACATGGGGG